>Ga0272441_10002719_pt1 | contig 35259 bp, 31 predicted proteins | sample SSMProp6N_FD_193582 | JGI IMG/M metagenome (GOLD analysis project Ga0272441, IMG submission 193582) | Marine sediment archaeal communities from Little Sippewissett salt marsh, Falmouth, MA, United States - SSM-Prop-6N | ecosystem: Environmental > Aquatic > Marine > Wetlands > Sediment ...
CAGAAACGACACGCAGCGCGCGGTCACATCTTCCGTCGGCGGATCGAGCAGCGCCCCATGGTCGGCAAACGGAATGGAGTTCAAATAAAAATGCTCGTTTTCCGGCTCGAACGCCCCCCAGCCGCCAGAAGAGGATTGCATGCCGACGATCCATTCCGCCGCCCGCTCGACGCTGTGGGTATAATCGGCCTTGCCGGTGCGGTGCATGGCCATGGCCACCACCGCCGTGTCATCCACATCCGGGTAATAATCATTGTTGTATTGAAACGCCCAGCCGCCGGGCCGCACATCCGGGCGCCGCACCGACCAATCGCCAACGACGTCCAAAATTTGCTTATCCTTGAGCCAGTCGAGCGCGCCGTCGAGGCGCGCATCCCCCGCTTCAACGCCGGCTTCCATCAGCGCGTGCGCTGCAAGCGACGTATCCCACACCGGCGACATACACGGCTGGCAATAGATTTCGTCCTCGGTCTCAACCAAAAGCCCTTCGACGGATTGTTTGGCAATCGTCAGGTCCGGATGGCTCTCCGCATAGCCCAGCGCGTCATAGGCCATCACTGTATTGGCCATCGCAGGGTAGATGGCGCCAAGGCCATCTTCGCCGTTCAGCCGTTCGGTAACAAACGCAACGGCGCGGTTGATCGCGCGCTTGCGCAGCCACTTAGGAAAGGCCGGCTCGCAGACGCGCAAGACTTTGTCCAGCACCAAAAAACAATCGCCCACGAACGTGCCGGTGGGGTTGATGTTGTAGACTTTTTCGTCTTCCGGCGGCGTCACAAACAGTTCGCGGATATTGATGCCCGTCGGATTGCGCGCTTGCGCCTTCAGCGCAAACAGCACCGTCATCGGCACGACAACCGTGCGCGACCAATAGGCGATCTTGGAGATATGAAACGGAAACCAGCGCGGCAACAGCATCACTTCCACCGGAATGACCGGCACCCCGCGCCACGGGATCTGCGCAAACAGCGCCATCATGATCCGTGTAAAGACGTTGGCCTTGGCCGCGCCGCCGCGCGCCAAAATCCACGCTCGTGCCTTCACCATATGCGGTGCTTGCACGTCTTCGCCGGTTAGCTTCAGCGCCCAATAGGCTTTGATCGTCGCCGACAAATCGCCGTCGCCGTCGTAAAACAACGGCCAGCTACCGTCACCGTCGTTTTGAATCCGCCGCAAATAGGCGGCGATCTTAGCCTCTTTCGCCGGGTCTATTGTGCCTAGGAAATGCTGCAAAAACACGTATTCCGAGGGAATGGTCGTATCCGATTCAAGCTCGAACACGATATGCCCGTCGTCATGCTGCATGTCGAGCAAGCGCTGGGTTTGCGTACGTATCAGCGCTTCGCGCGCATCGCGCGCCGCTGCTGGATTGTCATCCGTATCGGGGCCAAATTCGACAACCGTCACCGTATATCACCCGTTCTATTATTAATGTTCATTTTTGTGCGGCGCAATATAAGGCCGCCGCGGCGTGACCGCAAGCCAGGTGTCAGGCAATCTTCACCCGGTCCAGCACATGGCCGGCGGCGGCCTGGCCGGAGCGGATAGCCCCCTCAATCGTTGCCGGCAGGCCGGTATCGACCCAATCGCCGGCGAGCAGCAGATTGTTCCATTGGGTGCGGGTGCCGGGGCGTTTGGCGGCGCTGGCCGGCGATTGATCGAAGGTGGCGCGCCGCTCTTTGATGACCTTGCCGGCGGCATAGGTGCGATCGGCGATCTGCAGCGCGCGGCGTATTTCCTCCCAGAACAGCGGCAGAAGCTCTTGCGCCGGCCTGTCGGCGAGCTCCCCTGCCGCCGATACGGTAAGGCTGACGATGTGCCCGCGCACAAAGGCCCAATGGGCATGGGCGTTGATCAGCCCGATCACCGCCGCACCATCTTTGCGGGGGGCGGGATGGTGCAAGCGGAAATGCACGTTGAGGATGGTGTCACCGTCTTCGGGCACCTCAAGGCCGGGCAGAATATCCTTGGCCCGCTGCGGCGGCACGGCGAGGATCACCCAATCATCCGGTTCCACCGCCACATCGCTGCCGGCAAAGGATAAGGCGGTGATGCGCCCGTCCGCCTGGTCGGCGGCGCGCAACCGGGTGTTGAACCGGATCGGCCGGTTGGTGCGGCCGAGCATCGCCACCGCCGGGTCGACGAAAGCCGGCCCCAGCCCGTGCTTGGCGATCAACGGCCGGCAGGCGGCCCCGCCTTTAAGAAACGTCTCGCGCAGCACCGGCCACAGCAGGTGGGCTGCGCCCTTTTCCGGCGGGGTGTTGAGCGCTGCCACCACCAACGGCTCCCAGAACCGGGTATACAGGGGGCCGTGCGTATCAATCACGTCGGCCACGGTTTGCTGTGGCTTGGCGAACGGCAATTTCAGGCCGGAAAAATATTGGCGCAGCCGCGTGCCCGGCACCCGCGTTTTCGCCGCCAGGACCCACCAAGGAACCGGGCCTTTATTGAGCTTCAGCGTCCAGCTTTCGCCGCTCTTCACGTCGATGAACGGAAAGATCGCCTCCGCCGGGCCTTCGAGTGCGTCCTGCGCGCCGATGGCATCGAGATACGACAGCGCCGCGCGGTTGCCGCTCAACAGCAAATGGTTGCCGTTGTCGATCAGATGATCGAGGGTCTTGTCATGAAACGACCGGCAGCGGCCGCCGGCCTGGCCGGCGGCTTCGTAGACGCGCACCGGCACGCCGGCAGCTTCCAGCGCCACCGCCGCCGACAAGCCGGCAAGCCCGGCCCCGACCACGTGCACGGTCGCCACGCCTTACGCCCCCCGACCCTGGGTCTTGGCCGGCGGCAGAAACAAAAACCTGAGCGCGATCGCCCCTTTGGCGGCCTTACCCAGCGTCACCGGCCCGGGGGCAAAGTCGCGCGCTTCCATGATCTGCAAATAGCGCTCATAGACCCCCATCATCAACAGTGCCGGGCGCACCTGGCGCCAGTTAAGCTGCGCCAACAGCGCCTGCGCCTCATCGAACCAGCCGCGCGCCTCGCGCCCTAAATCGCGGGCCACGCCGCGTATGGCCGGGTGCACGGCAATGGCGGCAGCCTCGCGGGTGGCGATATGGTGGGCCTCAAGCAATTCCGCCGGCAAATAGACGCGGCCCATTTGCGCGTCTTCGTCGATGTCTCTCAATATGTTGGTAAGCTGCAGCGCGTTGGCCAGGGCCAGCGCAAACCGGTCTTCAACCTCGCCGCGGCCGGCACCGAATACCGGCATCGACAATAGCCCGACAGCGCCGGCAACCCGGCGGCAATAGGCCATCAGCCGCGCATGGGACGGCGCCACCAGCGGCCCTTCCACATCCATTTCCATACCTTCGATCAGCAGCTCAAACTCGGCGCGGTCGAGGCCGAACCGGTCAATCGCCTCGCCCAAGGCCACACCCACCAGCGTCTGCGGCCGGTGGTCGTAGACGTTGGCGATTTCGGCCCGCCACGCCTTAAGGCCGGCCATGCGTTCGGCATCGCTGCCGCCTTCATCGGCGATGTCATCGACTTCGCGGGCAAAAGCATAAATCGCATACATCGCCTCCCGGCGCGGTTTCGGCAATACCCGCATGCCGGCCGCAAACGACGTGCCCGACCGCTTGACGATGTCCGCGGCATGCGCGGCCGCTGCGCGCGGCGCTAACGCCTGCGGGGTTTCAGGGGCAAGCCGCGTCATCCCGCCGCCCTATCATGCACGCCACGCCCGCCGGCGACGAGCCCCCACACAGCGCCCGTAACCGCCGCGACGGCGAAATCCATTTTGCTCAGAGCGACACGCGTCGCCAATGGGTCACCGCGCCGCAAACGCGCCGCCAACCGCCGCGCCAGCCGAATAATAACGGCGGATTCCATCGCCAGCCGCCGCGACCTTAGCGCCCGCGGCAGGTGCGCCGCGCGGTCTAAGTGCTGGTCCACATCATCAAGCAGCCGGTCGACGACGCTGCGCAGGCCCGGCGTTAGCTGTGCCGCGCGCAGATCGGCCACCGTACTGCCCGCTTCCGCCAGCCACGCGCCAGGCAAATAGCAGCGGTTCATCGACGCCAGATCCTTGCCGCAATCTTGCAAGTGATTGAGAATTTGCAGCGCCGTGCACAGCCCGTCCGAATACGGATAGACGGCAGCGCCATCGCCGTGCAAATCCACCAAGAACCGCCCCACCGGGTCCGCCGACAGGCGGCAATAGGCATGAAGATCTGCGAGCGTTTGATAGCGGTTTTGGGTAGCATCCTGGCGAAACGCGCTAAGCAGCGCGCGCACGTGGCGGGTGTCGAGCCCGTGGGCGTGCAACAAAGCGGCAAGCTGGGCGCCACGGCTGTCGCCATCGCCCGGCGCCGTCAAACTTGCTTCCATCGCGTCCAAGCGCTGCACCTTCTCCGCTGCGCTCAGCGCCGGGTTATCGGCAATATCGTCGGCTGCGCGCGCAAAGCCATAGAAGGCAGCGACAACGGGCCGCAGCCGCGCCGGCAACAGCACCGAGCCGACGGGGAAGTTTTCGTCTGCAGCCCCTTTGCCCGACGGCGTTTCCACGGCATCCGCCCCGCCCGCACGAGCGGACAAAGGGGCCAAACCGGCGCCCACGGGGCCTGGCATATGCGGGTGCTGATTGGTCATGGGGGTGCCGACAACGCTCCTTGACGGGACTCACGTGATGTGAATGCCGGCGCACGCTATCGTGTCCCACCATCAGCGGCAACACGGCTATCATGAAAGGGGCGTAGGCGTGTGCTAGGAAGGCGCACCGGCCCCCACCCCTTTAATTTATACGGCGATGAACTTCTTAATCGATTTGCTGACCTTTGACCTTCGCGCCCTGGCAGCGGTCGCGCTGGCGGCTTGGGTTTACCTGTGCTGGGCCCGCGCCGGTTTTTGGCGCGCCGATGTGTGGCTCACCCCTGAACCGGCACCGGCCGGCACCGACGGGCCGATGCCGGCAGTCGCCGTGATTATCCCGGCGCGCAACGAAGCAGAAACCATCAGCCGCACGCTGCACTCCCTAACAGCGCAAGACTATGACGGCCCTCTCGATATCTGGGTCATAGACGATCAAAGCACCGACGCCACCGGCGCGCTCGCCCGCGCCGCCTCCACCCCCCAGCGCCCGGTGCGGGTGATCGACGGCACCGATCTGCCGGCGGGGTGGAGCGGTAAGGTGTGGGCACAATCCCAAGGCATCGCAGCACTGGCCGCCGCCGGCCAGGCGCCCACTTATGTATTGCTCACCGACGCCGACATCGCCTACCGGCAAGGGGTCGTCGCCAAGATGGTGCGTAAGGCGGAGGCGCGCGCCTTGACCTTCGTGTCGTTGATGGCGCGGCTCGATGCACGCGGCCTGTGGGGGCATCTGCTGGTGCCGGCGTTTATCTATTTTTTTCAGCTCATTTACCCGTTCAAGCGCGCCAATACCCTCTATGACCCTATGGCCGGCGCCGCCGGCGGGTGTTTTTTGATCCGCCGCGACGCGCTGGAAGCGGCCGGCGGCATGCAGGCGATCAAAGGCGACATTATCGATGATTGCGCCCTTGCCGGCGTGCTGAAACGGGCGCGGCCGGCGCACGCGACCCTTACCGCCCTGACCCATGATGTGCGGTCTTTGCGCGACAACCGGTCGCTTACCAGCATTTGGAACATGGTCGCCCGCACCGCCTTCACCCAGCTTCGGCATAGCTGGCTGGCGTTATGCGGCGCTATTGCCGGGCTGGTGCTGGTGTTCGTGATACCCGCCTGGGCCGCGGCTGCGTGGCTGGTGGGTGCCGCAACGGCCGCCACCGGCCTGATGGGCCTGGCCGCGGTGGCGCTGATGGTGCGCACCTACCGGCCGACCGTGAAGCTGTATGGCCTCAAGGCGTGGTGGGCACTAACGCTGCCGGTTGCAGCCATGGTCTATGCGGGGGCGACGGTCACGTCCGCCATCCGCCATGCCCGCGGCACCGGCGCGCGCTGGAAAGGCCGCAGCTACGCCGCCGGCTCGCGCGCCCAATAGCCTTCGGACTGAAACCACGCCAGCAGGTCATGCAGCGTCTCCTCCAGCGGGCGTGGGGCAAACCCTAACAGCGTGCGGGCAAGGCTTGTGTCAAAAATCACCGGCCGCCGCGCCAGACGCACGCCGGTGATCGGCGCCGTCGGCGGCCGGCCGGTGATGCGGCGGGATATCAGCTCATCAATCTGCGCCACCATCTGCGCGGCGACGCCAGGCACGCGCAGCCGCGGCATAGGGCGGCCGCTGACCCGTTGAAGCAGCGCCAAGAACGCCTGCATCGATAGAGTGTCGCCGCCGAGAAACACCCCATGCGGCGGCGCGTCGACATCTGCCAGCGCGACAATGCCGGCAGCCATATCGCGCACATCGCAGATGTTGAGCCAGCTTTGCAAATAGGCCGGCGTGGCGCCGGACACGTAATCCAGCACCATGCGCGTCGGCGGCGTCATCGTTATATCGCCCGGCCCAAGCGGCAAGGTGGGTATGGCAATGCGCACTGGTAACCCGGCCGCACCGGCGGCGCGCACGGCGTCTTCGGCCTGCCATTTAGAGCGCGGATAGGCGCCAAGCATGGCACTTAAGGGCGGGATATCGGCTTCGCTCTGCATACGCGGTGCACCGCCCGTGCGCCCGGATACCCGCGTTGTCAGCGATGAGACGTGCACGAGGCGTGTACAGCCATGGCTGCGCGCCGCCGCCAGCACATGACGCGTGCCGTGATGGTTGACGGCGTCAAAATCTGCCGGATTAGCCGCCCACAAATGGGCAATCGCGGCAAGATGAATAACCTGCTCTGCCCCCGCGCACGCATTGGCCACCGCTTGTCGGTCGGTGACCGAGCCTTGCCGCCACTCCACTGCGACCCCGGAAGCCAACTCGGAGGGCGGTGGCTGAACGTCGAACACGCGCACGGGCACGCCTTGGGCCTGCAACGCAGCCACCACGTGCCGGCCCAAAAACCCTGCCCCGCCCGTTACCAAGGTCAGACCGGCGCTCATCGGGTATCCTCGGCCGGCACCGGGGTGCAGATACCTAAGCCCTGATCCCACGCCGATGCGACGATCAGCCGGCCATCCACCATCACCGCCGCGGTTGCCGCTGCCGGTATACCCAGCGTGGCCGCATCAACTAAGACCTGCACCGTACCCGCCCTGTCGACGGCAACAACCGAGCCGGGCGGCGCGCTGCCCCAGCCGCTGATATGCCAGAACAACGCCCAAACGCTGGGGTGGACCGCTGCAATCACCCGTCCATCCGCCGCCAGGCTTAGGTTGTCGGGCCCGCCGTCTATCGCAGCACTCCAGTGCCGGCGGATCGGGCCGTCCTCAAACGACGCCAGGTCATAGGCGATGACCTCACCGCCACGCGTGTTTGCCACTAGAACGCGGCCATGGGCGCGATCAAGGGTGATGCCGTTGGCAAACGCCATATCCTGTACATGGGTGCGGGTGCGCACACGCCCGTCCGGCCCGAAATGCACGCTGCGCACGCCGGACGCGCGCTGCTGAAACACCCGCTCCTTCCAAATGCCCCAAGCATCGCAGTTCCGTTGATCGAAGGTAAAAAACGCGGTTGCAGCATCAACTAGCGCAATGTCATTGGCGCGGCAAAACGCGTCACCGCTGGCACGGGCCCGCAACACCAACGCATCCGCCGCCGCTTCAAACAGCAAAACCTGCGCACCCATATGGCCGCTGGGCCTTTTCACCCGGTTGACCACCGCCAGCCGCCGGTGCGTGCCGTCGTCGTAAAAATCGATCCCGTGCGGCAAAAGCTGAATGTCCGTATCCGCCATAACGCGCAGGGCGTGGGCTTGAAGCATATCGGGCGGCCCACCACGCAGGTCTTCGCCCGCAAGCCAAAACAGATTGCCGGGCGGAAGGGCGCTGCCCTGCTCTAGCGCCGCGGCAACCGCATGCCGGTCATAAGCGCTTAAGATCAGCCTATCGGTAGCGGCGTCCAAGGCTATGTCTTCGATGCCGAACACGTACGCGCCGTCCGCTGTGACCACCGGCACATGCGCACAGTGCATGCGCTGTGCTTGCGCCAGAACTGGGGTGAGAACAGCCGGGGTAAGACCAACAGCAAACGCTAGGGTCACGCCCCGCAGCCCAAGGCTCCCCCGCCCCCGGCGCATGTCATGCACCAGGCGCCTCACGCTGCCTTTCTGCCAGGCCGCTGGTAGCCGCCGCGCTCAAGATAAGGCCGCAAGCGCGCTTCCACCAACGCCGCCGACCGGTCGGAATACGCAAACCGGTTCTTTTCAAAGCCCGCCACCGATGCAAGATAGGCTTCGAAGCGCGGCAGCGCGGCGTCGAACCCAGGCAATTGCAGCTGTGCGTATATGCGGCGCAGTTCATCCAGCGGCGCCCGGTCCAAATCCTCATAGGCCACGTCTACCCGCTGCGCCGGCGGTATCGACGGCCATTCCGCGTCGATGCGGCCCATCAGCCGCACATAGGTAGAGACCACCACCTCGTCTATGTCCACATGGTCATAGGGCTGCAGCGCAAATTGCTTGAACAGCCGCGCGTAAAAATTGCGCATGCTCTCGAAAACCTCATACGGGTTGCGCTGGATATGGATGAAGCGCGCATCCGGGTAGAGCGCGTGCAGCATCGCCACGCGGCTGGTGTAAACCGGGTTTTTGATCAGCAATCGCTTACGCCCTTGCTGCAGCCACAGCTTGCGCAAGAAATAGGTAAACGTCTCTTGCCAATCTGCGATCTCTTGCTCCGTACACCCATCAAAAAACAAGCCGCGGTTCAAGTGGTGCTCAAACGCTTTGGGGAAATAGATGCCGTGATAAAACGATAGCGGCGACATGTTGGCGAGGGCGATCTCGTCTTCCTGCGGCGAATCCGGCTTGACGGGGATATTGTCGATATAGCGGGTTTCGGGCAGCGCACGGTCGATCAAGGGCTTAAACGCCCGGCCCAAAAGCAGCATGTCCCAAGGCAAGCCGGTTGCGACCGGCGGCACGAAGCCGAAATCGTCTTGCACCATCACGTTGTAGAGATGCGTGGTGCCGCTGCGCCAATGGCCGACGATAAACACCGGCGGCGGCATGTCGCCGGCATCCGCCAGGCGCGCGCGCGTATACGCTTTCTCCACCGCTGAAAACGGCGTGCGGGCAGCGGCGGCGGCCAAAATGCCGGCCATCGCCGGCCATGACGACACCGGAAGCCCGCCGCTTTGCGCTACAACAGACGTAAGCGTGCGGACATTACTCCCCGTCATTGCGTGCACGGCGGACCTCGGTTTTTGTCATGATTTCGGTCGATTTTTCCCGCAGGGCCGTGGCAAGCGCGTCAGCGCCCTGTTCGGCCAACGGCGACAATTCGGCCCGCCGGCGCGCCGATTCGCTAACACCGTTATAGATCACGTCGGCAATGCCAAGCGCGCCATTGTCGGACGTAACGACGATATACCCCAATTGCACCGGGTCGCCCGTCGGCCGGTTTAACACGCTGCGTACCAGCAACGCACCGCGCGGCCCCGGCTCAACCACCGACGCGCCAAAACTGATCGGCAAGTTACGCCCGAACCGGTCTACGTAATTGGCAATCACGAATTCCCGATAGGCGGCCACGACTTTTTCACGGTCGGCATCTTCGAACGCGCGGAAGGCCGGCGGGCCAACGGCCTGGGCCGTTAGCGCGTTGAGATTGTAGGTTCTATCGACCACCTCAGCCATATAGTCGGCGGAGGCCTGGCGGCCGAGCCGGCGGCCATGGGCCATCAGGTGTTCGATGCCGGCGTGCAAATCGTCGATATTGGCTATGGCCTCCTGCTCATCCTCCGGTGTCGGTGCCGCCTGCGCCACCGCCGGCAGGCTGGCAGCAAAAACCGCCGCCGCGGCGCCCACAACCAGCCGACGACGCACAGGCCGCCAAAAGCCCGAGAAACCCGTCAAACGCGCGATATATATCATGTGCCTGCCGCCTTTCTAGATCTGGTCAATGGGCCGTGAGGCGCCGTATATGGACCTACCTCTCTCTTTTTGGCCGAATATCGTGTTTTGGCCGAATATCGTGTATGCGGACACCGCAAATGTCCACACGGCCATTGCGGTCTCTTCCGCCCGGTGCGGTCAATTCTTATGTAATACCGCCCACCAACAAGTACCATAGCGTGATGTCCCACCTGCTTGCCACGTTTGTCGGCGCCATAACCCGGTTTCCGCGTCTTGCCCTGGTGGTGCTGGCGCTCGTCACAGCCGCGGCCGGCTATTACGCGCTGACCCAGTTCCGGGTCAACGCGGAACAGCTTTCGCTGATCGCGCCGGACGCTGAATTTCAGCAGCGGTACGAAGCGTTCCGGACCGAATTTCCCGTCTACCGGCGGACAACGGTGGTGGTGGTCGAAGCCCCGTCGCAGGCCAGCGCGCGCACCGCCGCCATCGACCTGGCCGATGCCTTGGCTAAACGCGACGACCTCTATCAGCACGTCTTTACCGCCGCCGGGTCTGAGTTCCTGCAGCAAAATGGCATCTTGTATTTGTCCACTGAGGAGCTGATAGATCAGCTCGACGCGCTGGTCCAGGCGCAGCCGGGTATCGCCATTGCCGCCGGCGACAAAGGTCTGTCGGGCCTGCTAACCCTGCTGCGCGACGGCGCCACCCAGCCCGATGATACGGGCAACGCCGATGCGAGCCTCATTTCCCTTGCCGACGCCCTCACCAAGGCGGCGCAAGACCTTGCCGCGGGCCAGCCGGCCGCCACCTTGCGCCTGACGCTGGGCAGCCTGCAGCGCGGCGGCGCCGCCACCGGCACCACCGCGGTTGAGCTGATCGCAATCCAAATACGCGAAGACCTGACGGACTTTATGTCGCCGCGCCGCAAGCTGGACGTGATCCGCCAGACCGCCGCCGATCTTGGCTTAACGCCGGAAAACGGCGTGCGCATCCGGCTTACCGGCAATATTCCGCTATCGGTGGAAGAATTGACGCAAGTGCGCAATAGCCTCGGGCTGGCCGGGGCGCTGTCGCTTTTGATCTTAGCCTTAGTATTGGGCTTCGGCGTGCGGTCGGTGCGCATCGTGTCGATCTTGGTGGCAACCCTTGCCGTCGGCGGCGTATGGTCGATGGCCTGGGCGATGGCCAGCGTCGGTGAGGTCAACCTGCTATCGGCCAGCTTCGCCATTCTGTTTGTCGGGCTTGGCGTTGATTTTGCCATCCATTTTGCCTTGCGCGCCCAAGAAGGCGTGGAACAAGGCATGACGACACCTAAGGCCCTTACCGCGGCGGCGCGAGAGGTCGGGCCGGCCATCGCCTTAGGGGCAGCAACGTCGGCCATCGGCTTTTTGTCGTTCGTGCCGACGGAATATCGTGGGTTTGCCGATTTGGGCATCATCGCCGGCGGCGGCATGGCGCTGGCGTTTCTGGCAGCGATTACGCTTATTCCCGCAGCCTTTGCCGTCTTGGGGGTGCCGGCGCAACGCGGCGCTAACGCGAAATTCGCCGCGCGCACCCAGCGCCTGTTTGCCGCCGCGCAACGCCACGCCCGCGCCATCGTGACCGTGGCGGTAGGCGCCGGCATTGTATGCGCCGCCCTGACCACGCAAGCGCAGTTTGATTTTTCCACCCTGTCGCTGAAAAACACCGAGTCGGAATCGATCCGCACCCTCGCCGACCTGCAAGAGCGCGGCCTGGTGACCGATTACGCCGCTTATATCCTAGCGCCCAGCATTGAAGACGCGCAGCCCATCGCCGAGACATTGGCCGCGCTACCGGCGGTGGGCAGCGTGCGCACGGTTTTGGACCTGATACCGGACAACCAAGACGAAAAGCTGGCGCTGATCGATGAAACGGCGTTTGTGCTGTTTCCGCTGTTTGGCTTGGCTGCAAGCCCTGCAGCCGAAACCCCCAGCGACATATCTTTGCCGCTTCCAGACACTATGGGGCAGCAGACGCGCGATGCCTATGGGCGCTTAGAAGCGGCGTTAGCGGCTTTATCAGCGGCACAGCTAAACGCCCTCAACACCGCGCTGGCCGCCCAGGTGGCGCGTGAGGTCTCGATGCTGACCGAGGTCTTCAACGCCCAGCCGATTACCGCGCTGGAGCAAGTCCCCATCACATTGCGCGAACGCTTTATATCGCCCGACGGCACGGCGCTGGTGGTTGGCCTGCCCAAGGGCGACGTGACCAAGACCGAAGATTTGCGAGCGTTCGTCAGTGAGGTTAAAGCAGTCTTTCCAGACAGCACCGGGCGGGCGGTAATTGAGGATACGGTCGGTGGTGTTGTGGTGCACGCCTTCATGACGGCGCTGCTGCTGGCGCTCTCGGCCATTAGCGTCATCATTTTTCTGGCCACACGCAGCCTCACCGACACCGTGTTGATTTTGATGCCGCTGCTGCTGGCCGCATTGGCCACCACCGCAACCGGTGTGCTGATTGGCATGCCGTTCAACCAGGCCAACATCATCGTATTGCCACTGATCATGGGGCTGGGCGTCGATAACGGCATTCACCTGCTGACCCGTTACCGGCAATCAGGCTCGCTGCACGGGTTGATGGGCTCCTCCACCACCCGCGCCATCGTGTTGAGCACGCTTACCACCATCGGCGCCTTCGGCTCTTTGGCCGTATCCCAGCATCCGGGGACGGCAAGCATGGGTATGCTGTTGACCATCGCAATGAGCTATTTGCTGATCGCCACGGTCTTGGTGTTGCCCGCCGCCTTGAGCCTGCTGCAAAAGCCTCAGTCCCGACCTAATCCCCAGACTAATCCCCAGACTAGTCCTGAGTAGCCGCCGCCTCGTCGGCGCGCGGATCGAGCGCTGCGGCACCAGGCGAGGTGGGCCGAGCGAAGGCAACGAACTCGTCTTTTTCCGCCGCCGGCGTGCGCTGGCCGATACGGTAGAGCGTGAAGGCGCTCAGCAAGCCGTGCACGCAGGCGGTGAATACGAATAAGCCGCGCGCCGACAGCACGTCGAACAGCACCGATGCCACCAACGGGCCGATGGCCGACCCAATCCCGAATAGCAGCAGCAGCCCGCCGGACACGGCCACGAAATCTTCCGGTTTGGCGTAATCATTGGCATGCGCGACCACCAGTCCATAGAGCGAATAGGCCGCAACCCCAAAACCGGCCACCAGCACGTAGCCGCGCACGCCAGGCACCGCCCACACGGCCATGGCGATGGCCGCACACGCCCCCAACGCCGCCCCACCGGCGATCACCAAGCGCCGATCAATCAGGTCTGACAGCCGCCCCAGCGGCCATTGCGCCACTGCCCCAGCGACTAGCGCCAAGCTCACAAAAATAGCGATACCGGCGGTGCTGAAGCCCATATCCTGGGCAAACACGGCGGCCAGCGTGCCGAACGCCCCGTTTGACAGGCCAACCGCAAGAGCGCCGACGGCGCCGACCGGGGACAGCCGGTAGAGCACCCGCAGGTTCAACGCCGAGCGCGGCGGCGGCGCCGGCGCCGCCAGCCGGGTGAGCGATGTCGGCAATAGGGCCAGGCTAAACAACATCCCGGCGACCACGAACATGGTGATCTGCGCCGGATCGAACGCGATCAGCGACATCTGCCCGCCGGTGACCGCAACAAGATACACCACCATATAGACCGAGAAGAGGCTGCCGCGATTATCGTTGGTGGCGTAGGAGTTGAGCCAGCTCTCAATCACCATGGCAGCGCCGGCGATGGCAAACCCCACGCCCAGCCGCAATACAAGCCACACTTCCGGATAGACCAGCAGGCCGTGCAGCAAGATGCTGCTTGCGGCAATCGAGGCGACCACGCCAAAGGTGCGGATATGCCCGACCCGCCGCAGCGACCACGGCACCACATAGCACCCGATGACGAAACCCAACGCGTAAGCGGTGCCGAACAGCCCGATGACCACATCGGAAAACCCTTCGAGCCCCGCGCGCACCGGCACGACAATGCCTTGCTGGCCCGCCGCGACATACGCCACCATGGTGGTGATAAATAAAACGCTGATCTGAGTGAGGGTTCTATGCACCCGGTAGCTCCCGGCAGCAAAAACAAAGGCTTACTTGCCAGTTCTATGCGCGTCAACGCGCGTGGGAGCCCCCGCCGGTGATTGCGCCGGGCCGCGAAGGCCGGTCTAATAGCGGCGCACTTGCACAAGGACCCATTACCGACGATGACCGAGCCGCCACACAGCCCACGCGCCCGTATCGGCCTTTTTGCCACCTGCCTGGTCAACACCATGCGTCCCCGCGTCGGTTTTGCGGCGCTGAAGCTGCTGGAGGATGCGGGCTTTGACGTTGCAGTGCCCACGGCGCAAACGTGCTGCGGCCAGCCCAACTACAATTCCGGCGACCGCCAAAGCGCGCGCCACATGGCGCTGCGGTTTGCTGAGCTGTTCGCAGAGTTTGAATACGTAGTGGTGCCCTCCGGCGCCTGCGCTGCCATGATCCGGGTGCACTATCCGCGCCTGTTCGAGGCGGATGATGCGCAAAAGCCTCTTATTGAGGCCACCGCCGGCAAGACCTACGAGCTGGTATCGTTCCTAACCGATGTGGCCGGCATGACCGCGGTTGATGCTGCCAATACCACCACCGTCACCTACCATGACGGCTGTTCGGGCCTGCGCGACCTTGCCATTAAGGCGCAACCGCGGCGTCTTCTGGCCAGCGTCGCCGGGCTTGAACTGAAGGAGATGGAAGACGCCGAAGTGTGCTGCGGCTTCGGCGGGCTGTTTTGCGTCAAATATCCCGACGTCTCAGCAGAAATGGTGCGCAAGAAGGCCGATGAAATCGTCAAGACCGGGGCGGATGCGGTGGTGACCGGCGACGTCGGCTGCTTGCTCAACGTGCAAGGCGCGCTGTTGCGCCGCGCTGAACCGGTGCGCGCCTACCACGTGGCGGAAGTGCTGGCCGGCATGACCGATGAGGAGGCTGGCTGATGCAGGTCACCTCCAGCGAATTCGACGCGCGCGCCAAATCCGCCATCGACGACGCCCAACTGCAAACGGGGCTGTTCGTTTTCGGCAAGATCTTTCCGCTCTTGCGCGCAGCGACGGTGGGCAAGCTGCCGGAATTCGACGCCCTGCGCGATGCAGCGCGCGACATAAAAATTCACACGCTGCACACCCTCGCTCCTTATCTTGAAGCCTTCGAAGCGCGGGTGACAGAGGCAGGCGGCCGCGTGCACTGGGCGCGCACCGCCGAGGAAGCCAACGCCATCGTTGAACGTTTGTGTACGGACGCAAACGCCAAAAACATCATCAAGTCCAAATCCATGGTCACCGAAGAGCTGGAGCTCAACGACCATCTGATTGGCAAAGGCTTCACCGTGGTGGAGACCGATTTGGGCGAGTACATCATACAGCTCCGGCAAGAAAAACCCTTCCACATCGTCGGCCCGGCGCTGCACCTTACCGCCGCGCAAGTGTCAGACACGTTCTACCAAGCCCACAAGCCCTTAGGCCGCACCGAGAAGGTGGAGGACAAGGTCAAGCTGGTGGAAGAAGCGCGCATCGTCTTGCGCGAGCGCTTCAAGAGTGCGGATGTGGGCATTACCGGTGCCAATTTCCTGGTCGCGGAAACCGGGCAGATCGTGCTCATCACCAATGAAGGCAATGCCGACCTCGCCGCCACCCTGCCTAAAAAGCACATCGTCGTCACCGGCATCGAAAAAGTGGTTCCCACCCTGAACGACCTTTCGGTTTTCTTACGCATCTTGGCGCGCTCGGCCACCGGGCAGGAAACGTCCAATTACGTGTCGCTGTATTCCGGGCCGCGGCGCGCGCGCGACGCTGACGGGCCGGAAAGCTTCGATATCGTGCTGGTGGATAACGGGCGCACAGATATGTTGGGTACGCCGGTGGAAGACATGCTGCGCTGCATCCGCTGCGGCGCCTGCCTCAACGCCTGCCCGGTGTTCACGACGGTGGGCGGGCAGACATACGGCTCGGTCTATTCCGGGCCCATGGGCGCTGTATGGACGCCGGCGCTGGCCAGCGTCTCGCAGGCGGCCAAATTGCCCAATGCCTCAACCTTTTGCGGTAAATGCGAAGAGGTCTGCCCGGTGCGCATTCCGTTGCCGGCAATGATGCGGCATTGGCGCGAAAAGGAGTTTGAAGCGCATCTGACGCCCGCCGGCCAGCGCTGGGGGCTTGGCGCCTGGGCCTGGCTCGGCGCTCGCCCGCGGCTTTATGGCGTGACCGCGGCCTTAACCGGCATGGCGCTGCGCCTGCTGTCGCGCACCAAGCGCCGCACGCGGTTGGTCACGTGGTTGCCGTTTCTCGGCCGCGGCTGGACCCGGTCGCGGGATTTAGCCGTACCGGCCGAACCACCGTTTCTAAGCCAATATAGAGAAGGCCGCCGCCGATGAGTGACGCGCGCACCGCCATTTTCGCCAAGATCAACGCCGTAGACGCCAACCGCCGGCGCGCCGATCCGGCGCAAGCGCAGGCGCGGCTCGACGCGCCGGTCGGCCAGCCGCTCCCGGCCATCGCCACCCCTAAGGCCGCCGACCGGCAAGAGGTGTTCATCGCCAAGGCGCTAGAGCTGGGCTGCACCGTGGCCGACGCCGCCGGCATGGACGCGGTCCCCGCCGCCATAGCGGCGTATCTCACCCAACACGATGCACCGCTGGAGGTGGTTCTGGCACCGGACGATGATTTTGCCGATCTCGGCTGGCTCGCCGCTGGGCTTACCACCACCTCTGATGCCGCCAAACACGCCCTCGACGGCGCATCTTCCGTCACACGCGCGCGCGCCGGCGTGGCGGAGACCGGCGCCGTTGCCGTGGCATCAAGCGCCCGCTACGCCACCGGCCTTGGCCTATTGCCCGACCGCCATATTATTGTGCTGCATACGGATGAAATCGTCGGCGGCTATGAAGATGTGTGGCAGATAGCGCGGTCAGCGCGCGACAATCAGGGCATGAGCCGGGCGCTCATTTTTATCGGCGGGCCGTCGCGCACGGCCGATATCGAAGCGACGCTGGTGATGGGCGCGCATGGACCGCGCGCCGTCCATCTTATTTTGGTGGCGTAACCGGGCTAGCTATACGGGCGCCGGCTGCGCGGGCGCTGCTTCTAGATGATCGGCAAAGACTTCGCGGTAAATTTCCGGCTTGCGCACGCCAAGCTGCCGGCGCACCTCGTCTAACGGCGCGGCAAGCAGGCCTTCCCAATCTTCACCCGCCCACCAGGTGGCGGCGCGGCCATGGCGGTAGCCTTCCCACACGGCCTTCCACAGCCGCTTGTCGCCAGAGTCCCGGACGCCGGCCCGAGTGCCGAAGAAAATGATCATCGCGATACCCAGATTGCCAAGCTGCGCGAAGGAAAACGCCAGCAGCGCCAACTCCCCCAGCCCATCCCGGCCGTAGCCGGTGGTGACGTGCCACAGATCGTGCATGTCGCGGGTGCGGTTGCTGTATAGCGTTTGATCGGCGGTTACCGCCGCGCGGCCGCCTTCGACGCTGGCTTGCGTCAAGCCGTCGGCGGAGAGGTTCTCGCGCTCAACAAAGGCCAGGTAAGCGCGGCCGAGCGAGCCCTCGGGCAAGGCACGCAATGCCTCGCGGTCATTGAGATGGTCCGCCAAGTCGTGCCGTGCCGCTAGTACCCGGCGGCCGACGGGGGTTTTGATGAAGCGTTTGAACCCCTTCATCCGCGACGGCCCGCTCATCGCCCGAATGACCCGAAACACCTGCGCGGTATCTTCCGGGTCTTCCATCAACGCGCGAATGGCGCGCATCGCCACCCGCGGCTGATACCAGGCGCTATCTTCGATGTCTGGCTGTGTCTCACTGGCTGGCATACCCATGGCGCACCTGCTTTCTGACAATCATGTAAGTAACATGGGCCGAATTGCACCCGCATGCAATAGTCTTTCCGCTAAAATAGTCTTTTGCTCACCGAAAAGAAAACGCTAGGGCCAAGGCCGGGGCCAGGAACGGGGCCAGGAACGGGGCCAGGATGGAGGCCAGTATCGGCGCTAATGTCAGGCCACCTTGCTGGCTGGGGCGTTCAGCCCGAGTGCGGGCGAAGACCTAGGCCGGCGGCAAGAAACGCCATCAGCGCGTCCAACGCGTCATCGCTGCCGGCATCCACGGTTGCCGCCCGTTCCCCCACCTGCCGGATCATGCCCGGGATCGCAAACCCCACATAATCCGTATCCACGTGGGCGCCGATGACGCCGGCGGCCTTCCACGCCGCTAAGCGCTGGCCCCACTGCTCACCCCAGCGGCTCATCAACACAGAGCCGCCGTCGCCGCCGCCGATCACCCGCATATCGGTGACCGCCGCCGCCAGCAAGCCAGGATGGGCCTGGGCAAATTCATAGGTCAAGCGGATTGCGTCGCGGATCTGCTCGTACGGCGTCAACCCGTCCGCTGCATGGCTCTCGACAAAGGTTTCAAGCGCTTCTGCCGCGGCTTCCGCGAAGGCGAGAAAACAGGCCTGCTTGTCTTTGAAATGCAAATAGAACGTGCCATGGCCGACCCCCGCCGCGCGCGAAATATCTTGCGGCCGCGTCGCGTGGAAGCCTTTGGCGACGAATAGCCTTTGCGCCGCATCAAGCAGCCTGGCGCGCGTATCGCCACGGCTCGGCTGCTTGGGCACGGACCCATCGGCCACGCCATCATGCGTCGGTGCAAGATCAGACATAACGCTCATGTTTCGCCGATACTGACAACGTGTCAAATGGCAACGTGTCAAATGGCAAGCCGGTGCCCATCATATCAGTCGGCATGTGTCAGGCGCGGTAGCCCGGGTCTTCGCGGTCCAGCTTGCGCAATATGGGCGGCCACACTAACGGGCTTGCCGACCCGTCAAACAGCACCGCGCTTTGCGCCGTCGCCTTTTCATGGGTGCCTTGCGGCGGCGTGTTGATGTCGACGCCGCCGGCCAGAGTGCGGATTTGCATGGTGCACGCGCGCTCTAAGTAATACATGGCCAGGAACGCCGCCGGAATATCCGCACCGACGGTGAGCGTGCCGTGGTTGCGCAGCAGCATGAATTGCTTATCGCCCAAGTCTTCGACGATGCGCTCGCGCTCGTCGTGGTCCAAAGCCACGCCTTCGTATTCGTGATAGGCGATGTCGCCGCATTGCATGGCGTGCTGGGTGATCGGCATCAGGCCGGCGGCCTGGGACGACACCGCCACCCCGTCATCCGTATGCAGATGCATCACGCATTTGGCGTCTTCGCGCGCCATGTGCACGGCGGAATGGATGGTAAAGCCAGCCGGGTTGATGTCGTAGGGGCTGTCCATCACCTTGTTGCCGTCTTTATCCACCTTGACTAGCGACGAAGCGGTGACCTCCTCAAACATCATGCCGAACGGGTTCAATAAAAAATGATGGTCAGGCCCCGGCACGCGAGCGGATAGGTGGGTGAACAACAGATCATCCCACCCATACGAGGCGACTACCCGGTAAAGCGCGGCCAAGTCGACGCGGGTCTGCCATTCTTCCGGCGACACTTTGTCTTGAACGGATTCGATCTTGTCGTAGTCCGGCGTTTCAAAAGCAACTGACATTTCGGTTCTCCCTAAACCTGTAAGCTCATGATGCCGCGCCCTATTCAGCGGCGCTGCGCAACGGTTGGGCAGCAAAAATCTTGCCCGGATTGAGAATGCCCTTTGGGTCAAGCGCCTGTTTGAGCGTGCGCATCACCGCGATTTCTTCCGGTGACCGGGTATACGGCAAATAGGGCAGCTTTTCGAGGCCGACGCCGTGTTCGGCCGACACCGACCCGCCGCGCGCGCGCAACGGCTCGTACACGCACGCCTCAACGCCGCGGCGCGCCTCCAGCGTATCCGACCCGACCCCGGCCACCACGTGCAGGTTGCCATCGCCGAGATGGCCAAAAATCATCGCCGAATGATCCGGGTAGTGGGCCGTCAGCCGCTCTTTCATCTCCGCCACATAGGATTCCATCTCCTGCACCGGCAGGCTGACATCGAAGGTGAAGACCGGCCATTTTTGCAGCACTTGGCCCACATCGTCGCGGATGGCCCACATCTTGTCGCGCTCGCTTTGGCTCTTGGCTATCACCGCATCGTCGATGAGCCCTTGGTCAAGCGCCTCTTCCAGCGCGCGCTCAAAGCGGTCGCTATCCTTTTCCTGGTCGGCGCCCATGGCTTCGAGCAACACGTAATAGGGGTAGTCGTGCGGCAATGGCGGGGTATGGGGCGGCGGGGTATGGGGCGCCGGCGCGGTGGTGAGGAGCGCGTAGAAATCCTGCCACATGCATTCAAACGCCGACAGGGTGCCCGCCAGCCGCCGGTCCATCAGGCCTAACAGCTTTGGCAGCTTGTCAAACTGGCTGACGGCGAGAAACGCCGTATCCTGGCTATCGGGCTTGCGCCGCAGCCGCAAAACGGCGCGGGTGACGATGCCCAGCGTGCCTTCGGAACCGATGAATAGCTGTTTGAGATCGTAACCCGCATTGTCTTTGATCATCTTGCCCAGCGAGGTGAGCACGGTGCCGTCGGCCAGCACCACCTCCAGCCCCAGCACCATGTTGCGCATCATGCCATAGCGGATGACGCGGTTGCCGCCGGCATTTGTGGCGATGTTGCCGCCAATGGTGGCCGAGCCGCGCGCGCCTAAGTCCAGCGGCAAGATCAGCCCGTGCTGGTCGATCTCTTCTTGCACGTTCTGCAAGATAGCGCCGGCCTCGACCGTGGCGGTGGCGGCGGTCTCGTCTATTTCGGCGATGGCGTGCATGCGCTCCAGCGACAGCGCCAATTCGCCGTGCTCCACATTGGCGCTGGCTACGAGCCCGGTAAGCCCACCCCACGCAACAATGGGCTGGCCCGCCGCGTGGCACAGTTTCATCACCTGCGACACCTGTTCGGTATTGGCCGGCCGCAAAATCACCGCCGGGGTTCCCAGCGGGCTCCAGGCCGACGCCGCCTTGGCCTGCGCATCAGCGCCCTCCATACACCCGTGCGGCCCCAACAGCGCCTTTAGCTCATCAATCAGCGCGCTCATGGCACAGCCTCCCTCTCTGCATGCCCCTATCCAGCCGCGTTGCCGGTTGTGAGTGCAAGGCAGCATGGCGGGCGTTTGCGGCCAGTATACCGCAAAACGCCTAAGCTGGCGCGCCCGCGGCGCGGGCCACCGCCCGCTGCCATCCGGCATAGCGCTCATCGCGCCAGGATTGCGGCTGGCACGGCTCGAACAGGCGGTCGAGCTGCCAGATTTCCGCCACATCGGCCGTCGATTTGAACAGCCCGACGGTGAGACCGGCGGCGAAGGCGGCGCCGAGCGAGGTGGTTTGCGTCACCGCCGGCCGGGCGATCGGCCGGCCCAGCGTATCGGCTAAAACCTGGCAGAGCCAATCATTGACCACCATGCCGCCATCCACCCGCAATTCGCTCGGTGCCGTCAGCCCGGCGCCGGCCATGTCGTCGGCCATGGCCTCCATCAGGTCGCGGGTCTGATAGGCCACAGCCTCCAGCGCCGCGCTGACGATTTCCGCCCGTCCGGTATCGCGCGTCATGCCGACAATGGTGCCGCGGGCGTGCGGGTCCCAATAAGGCGCGCCAAGGCCGGTGAACGCCGGCACCAGATAGACGTTGGAGGCCGGGTCCGCCTGCTTGGCCAGGGCTTCGCTCTCTTGTGCCGTCGTAAGTATGCCCAGCTTATCGCGCAGCCATTGGATGGTGGCGCCGGCCATGAAGATCGAGCCTTCCAGTGCGTAGGTCGGGCGGCCGCCGAAGCGGTAAGCGACGGTGCCCAGCAGCCGGTTGCCGCTATCCACTTTGGTAGCGCCGGTATTGACCAGCGCGAAACAGCCGGTGCCGTAGGTGGATTTCATCAGCCCGGGGGCAAAACAGGCCTGGCCTACCGTCGCCGCTTGTTGGTCGCCCACTATGCCGGCAATGGGAATGGCCGCGCCGAACAGGTCCGGCGCTGTTGCGCCAAACACCGCCGCCGGGTCGAGCACCCGCGGCAACATCTCCCGCGGCACGTCTAAGGCCTGCAGCAGGTCGTCATCCCAATCCTGGGTTTCGATGTTGAACATCAAGGTGCGCGACGCATTAGTCACGTCGGTCGCGTGCACGTCGCCGCCGGTGAGCTTGTAGACGAGCCAGCTATCCACCGTGCCGAAGCACAACTCCCCCCTTGCTGCCCGCGCCCGCGCGCCGGGCACGGTGTCCAAGATCCACGCCACTTTGGTGCCGGAAAAATACGGGTCGAGCAACAAGCCGGTGCGCTGATGAAACATCGCCTCGCAGCCCTCAGCCTTAAGCCGCGCGCACATATCCGCCGTGCGCCGATCTTGCCAGACGATGGCGCGGTATATCGGCTCCCCCGTCGCCCGCTCCCACACAATGGTTGTCTCGCGCTGATTGGTGATGCCGATGGCGGCAATGCTAGCTATGTCCAGGCCGCGCAAAGCCTCGCGGCAGACGGCCAGCGTATCGGCCCAGATCTCAGCCGGGTCATGCTCCACCCAGCCGTCATCGGGGAAATACTGCGTTAGCTCTTTGTGGCCGGCAGCGCCCGGGCGCCCGTGCACGTCAAACACAATGGCCCGCGTCGACGTCGTGCCTTGATCAATAGATAGAATATACGGCGCCACCTGCGCGTGCCCCCTTAGCTCTCACGCCCGCCGGCCGCAGGCAGGCGCGATAGTGCCACGGCACCGACATCTCTGCACCCCCAAGCATCACCGCTTGGCTGCCGGCCTTGCGGTGGCCGCCTCAAGCCATGCCGCAAAAGCCGGGTCAACCGCCTCAGCGGCAAACGCGACCACCGCCGGTGTTGTGTAAGGATGCACCGCGCGCACCGCTGCCATCGCCTGGTCCTTTAGCGCCCGGCGCGTCTTCAGCAACATCGCCACCTCTGCGTCGGTGCGCACCTCGCCCTCCCATTCATACAGCGAGATCATACCTGAGAAGATATTGGCGCACGCGGCCAGGCCCGCACCCACCACGTGCGCGGCAATTGCTTGCGCGTCATCGGCGGTGGCCGCCGTCGTGTAGATAAAGACCACGCCGGCGGCGCTGGCGTCTGCATCGCGATTGGGCGTCATGCCAGTTTTTGCCTCCCGTCCCGCCACGTGCCCCGCCGGACGGGATGAATAGGTGGTGCATTTGAGTTGCCGCCGGCCTGGGCTATGGTCCTCCGGTCGCACCCCGGCGTAACTCACGCGGGGGTGCCATCATGCCCGTCCTGTTCTGCCTTAGCTACGGCTTTCCACATGGCGCTTGAGAAACTCGCATTTGTTGCCAGTCCGCACGACGAGGCGCAAACCGCGCTGGCGCGGCTGACGGCCCGCTACGGCCAAGCGGCACCGGCAGCAGCGGATGCGGTCGTAGCGCTTGGCGGCGACGGGCTAATGCTGCAAACCCTACACGCCGAACTTGAAACCGGACGCCCGATATACGGCATGAATCGCGGCTCGGTCGGGTTCTTGATGAACGACTACTCAGAAGACGATTTGCCGTCGCGCATCGCCGCCGCTGAACACACCACCATCCACCCGTTGCGCATGCGCGCTGAAGACGTGCACGGAGAACGCTATGAGGCGCTTGCTATCAACGAGGTTTCCATGCTGCGCGAGACGTATCAGGCGGCCAAGCTGCGCATCGTCATCGACGGCAAGACGCGCCTGGAGGAACTCGTCTGCGACGGGCTTCTGGTGGCGACGCCCGCCGGCTCCACCGCGTATAACCTATCCGCCCACGGACCGATTTTACCGCTCGGTGCGCAGCTTCTAGCGCTGACGCCGATAAGCGCTTTCAGGCCCAGGCGCTGGCGCGGGGCGCTCTTGCGCCACGATGCCTGCGTGCGGATCGACGTGCTGGAGGCCGGCAAGAGGCCGGTTAGCGCTGTGGCCGACCATCAGGAGTTCAGGTCGGTGCGCACCGCCAGCATCGAAGAAGCGCACGATAAGCAATTGCACATGCTGTTCGACACCGACCGCAACCTGGACGAACGGATCATCTCCGAGCAGTTTTTGCCTTAACAACCACCGGCACGCCAAAAACCTTCGGAAAATGAGATAATACGGCCGGTTAGACCAAATTGCCCCTATTCGCTTAACGCTCGTTAAACCGCAGGTTGCAACACTGACGCATGTGCCGCCAAGGCGGCTGTTTGATGCGGATAGACGAAGCCGATGTATATGTACGACTTCTCACGCTTGCGGGTCTTGATCGTGGACGATAGCGCGCCTGTGCGCCGGCTCGTGCGCACAATCCTGCGCGCCTTTGGCTGCCGCGACATCTGCGATGTGCCCGACGGCTATCAGGCCATCGACATGCTGCGCAGGTTCGAGTTCGACGTGGTGCTGGTCGATTGGCTGATGGATCCGATCGACGGCATCGAGGTCACCAAAACAATCCGGATGGGCGAAGACATCCGCAACCCATATATCCCGGTCATCATGCTGACCGGGCATACCACGCGCAGCAGCCTGGCAACCGCGCGCGAAGCGGGGATTACGGAATATCTGGTGAAACCGGTTACGCCGGAAGGGCTGATGGCGCGCTTGCAAGCGGTGATTGAAAAACCGCGCCCCTTCGTGCGCACCGCTACGTTCTTCGGCCCCGACCGCCGCCGCAGCCATAGCGGTGTGTATTACGGGCCCGAGCGCCGCCATGACATGCTCCACGCCGGCGGCAAAAACACCTACGTGCTTGACGATACGGCAAAGGACGCGGCCTAAGCCCCGCGGGCACCGATGACAAAAACAACCACCGCGCCCGAGCTGCACGCGATTGAACATATCACGCCGCCGAACACGCTGCGCACGCGGCTGATGGCCGGCAGCCCGTCGGTGCCAAACCCGCTGGTGTGCGCCGGGCACGCGGTGACCGCGCTCAATCGCGATTGCGCCGCGTGGGTGGATATGGAGATCGACCGCCTGCACGCGCGCAGTACGGCGTTCTTAGAAAGCCCAGGCGACAAGGACAGCCTGCGCGGCTTGTGCCACGCGGCAATGGATCTCAAAGGGCTGGCGGCGCTCGGCGACAACGCGGCGGCCGACCGCTTCGTAACCAACCTGATCACACTACTGCGCAGCATTGGCCCACGCGCTGCCCTATACTCAGACCTCATAGAAGCGCACGTGGACGCCATCCGCGCGACGCGCAAAACCACGCATGATGAGATCGTCGCCGAGATATTGGCGGAAGAACTCGAAGCGCAGACGCAAGCAGCGCTTAGCGGCACCTTGGAGCCAAGCCGCCCCGATGCTTAAGACGATTCCTTATAGGACCGGTGCTTAAGACACGTCTTTGAGCGGCAGCGCGGTAACGCTGTATCCTGCGGCAGCTGGAATTGTCAGCATCTTTACGCCGTTACGGGTTTCAACAGTGGGCTCGACGGTAACGATTGGCCGCGCGTGCGCCGCGGCCATGGCGTCAGCCACCGAGGTGCTGCGCGCCAGCATCTCCAGGTTCATCCGTGTCGGGAAGATGATAGTCCGCGTGCCTTTTTGCGCATCTTCAAGGGCCGCACGCGGGGTTATCCAGATCGATTCAACCCCTTCTGAGCCGTCGTGCATGGCCGCGTGGTCTTTAGGGGCGGCCGCGAGATAAAAATGCGTGTCAAACCGTTTCGGCATCATGGCCGGCGTAATCCAATGAGCGTAGGGCTGCAGCATGTCACAGGCCAGGCGCAGCCCTTCCCGCGTTAGAAAATCGCCGATGGTGAGCGCGCCTGTGTCGAGCCGTGGCCTGTCGGCTGCAAGAGACGTAAGCCGGCGGCCGCTAATCACCTCGCCGCTGGCCTCGCGCGCAAACAAAATGCCCGATTCCTCAAACGCCTCACGAATGGCGGCCACCGCCAGCCCCAGACGCGCGTCATCAAGCTCCGCCTCGCCGTCGCACAGGCTCCGCACCGCGCCCGCCGTATCGCCCGGCGCCAGCTTGCCGCCAGGAAACACCAGCGCCCCTGACGCAAAGTCGATCTGGTGATGGCGCACCACCATAAACACCTCAAGCCCTGATGGCCCATCGCGCAGCATCAAAATGCTGGCCGCCGGAATGAGCGGCACAGTGGGCTTCGTGGTGGCGGGGGCAGCGGGGGCGGCGGGTCTGTCTGTCACCGGGCTTTTCTCCTGCGCTGGCGGTTTGGAGCCACCCGTGTATCGCATTTTGCCGCCTGCCACCAAAACAGGCAGCGCGCGCGGCCCGGCTCTTTGGCGCGTGTCAGCACGCGCGCAGACGCACGGTCAAGGCTTTATGATAAGGCTTTATAGCGCTTGGGCGGGTGCACTTAGGCGCCTAGGCGGAGATAGCTTGCGGCTGCGCCATTTTCTGTTCCTGCCGCGATATTTGATACAGCAGAAAATCCAGATCGTCGCCCTCCAGGCCATCCGTCTGGGTGAGAACGCGCTCGATCAGCGTGCGGCGGAAATGCTCCTGGTCGTGCACCTCGCCGTTGAGCGCCGTTTCGTGAAACACGTCCACGGCGGTACGCAGCGGCGGGTACAACGCTTCGGCAAGGCCCGTGCGCTGAAACAACGCCCGCAGACCAAGCCGACCGGCATCGTGCACCAATTTCCAGGCGCGGCCGGCGGAAATATGCGCAAGCTTGGCTAAGGCGTATTCGACAAACCGCATTTCCCCCATGCACGCCGCGCGCACAATCAGCGTGCCCGTCAGCCGCCCAGACACGTGCAAATGGTCCATCAGACGCTCAAAATTCTCAACATCCGGCAGGCCGTCCAAAAGCCCGATCGTCGCCGCCTCGCGCGCCTCCAGCGCCAATCGCTCGGCCATTTCTGCGCCCAGCGCGTGGTGGGCCATCAAATGCTGTTTGACCTCGTCGGAAACCAGCGTCACCAGCCGTTCGGCGATGCTAAGCGGCAACACCTCACGTTGCGCCATGGCGCCGGTCACGTCGTCGTCCTGCGGCCAGCGGTCGATCACCGTATGAAACGCGGCCGGCGCGATATCCGCCCCGCGGTTGCTGAGCATGCGGGTGACCGGGCCTTTGCCCGCAGCACTGGCCAGCGCACCGCACACCACGTCCGACACGACCGCCCGGCCGGCGATGGCGGTTGATTTTGCGTCCGACCCCATGCGCACGATCGCAACCAAATCATCGTCGCTCAACGCCGGCGACACCGCTAGAAACGGCACGGCAATCTCGTCAATGTCCCGCGCAAGTTGCGCTGCCACGTCGCCGGGTATGTCGCGCGTTTGTGCAATCGACCGAGTTAGCGCCACGCGCACACGGTCGGCGACATCGCGTACCATGATCCGCAAAATATCGTTGGCGATCAGCCGCTCTTGCCCGCTTAGCTCCCCCGCTGCCACCTGCCCACCAACCTTGACGGCGATTTCCGCACGGACATCTTCCGTTGGTTGCGCCAAAAGGGCGTCGATATCGGCGCGCGTGAGACGTGGCGTCATGACCAAAAGCTCCATCAGGGCACAAATCGCGGCACGCATAGCGCCTGCCTATGCCCACCTATGCCTAGTGTCACGCTCTTGAGGTTAAGCTTTGGTGTAAGAAACCTGCCTATTTACAGGTTTTACGCCACATCCCGGGCACATTCGCCGGGCAATATGGGCATTCGGAGGGGGTCGTCTCGCGTGCCACCGGCGCGCACCAATGGAAGACGATATATGGATACATTGCTTTTGATCGGCGCCGCCAGTGCCAGCGCTGCTTTGGTGCTGGTGGCGGTTGTAGCCGCGCACCGGCGCAAACGCCGCCGCGCCGGCCGGGCGGGACGCTTGGATGCGGCCTATGAGCGGGCCCGCTACGCACGGCGCACCGGCACCATGGGCTCAGACCGCGGCTATATCCGCTAGACCGTGTAAGCCGCTTGCCGCCCCTTGCGGATTGACGCCGGGACGCCGCTATGGATGATCACCGGCGGCCATATGAGCGGCCGGATCAATCCGCGTTTAGGGGGCGTTTCATGCTTGAAGGCATTCGTGTCGTTGAACTGGCGACATATATCGCCGCACCGGCTGCCGCCGGCATTCTGGCGGACTGGGGCGCCGACGTCATCAAGGTGGAGCCGCTTCACGGCGATGCCATTCGCGGGATGCTAAAAAACGTCTCGGCGGCGAATGTCGAAGGCAATCCGATTTTTGACATGGACAACCGCGGCAAACGCGGCCTGGCCATCAACTTACGCACTGATAAAGGCGCTGAGGCGGTCAAAAAGCTGGTAGCATCGGCGGATATCTTCATCACCAATGTGCGCCCGGGCGGGCTGATGCGCGCTGGCCTCGATTGGGACACGCTGAAAACCGAAAATCCACGGCTCATTTACGCCAGCGTCACCGGCTATGGGCTTGAAGGCGACGAAAAAGACCGGCCGGGCTTCGACATGGCGGCGTTCTGGGCGCGCTCCGGCGTGGCCGCCCTCACCGCGCCGAAGGGCACCGACCCGTTTCCGCTGCGCGTCGGCGTTGGCGACCACACCACCGGCCTGGCCACGGTGAGCGGCATTCTCGGCGCGCTCTATGCGCGTGAGCGCACCGGCACGGGGCGGCTGGTGGAAACATCGTTGCTGCGCACGGGCATGTATGCGATCGCCTCCGACATGGCCATCCAATTGCGCTATGGCCGCGTTGCTTCCACCAAGTCCCGCGAAATGGCCGTCAACGCGCTCAACAATTTTTTCCAATGCGCCTGTGGCACCTGGCTGTGCCTGCTAACGCGCCATTCCGGTGATATTTTCGGCCCCATCGCGGCGGCCATTGGCCACCCGGAGTTAGCGGACGATGCGCGTTTCGCCACCGCCAAATCGCGCCGCACCCACGCCGTCGAGCTCGTACGCCTGCTCGATGCGGCCTTCGCTGAGCATGACATTGCGGAATGGGGCCGCCGGCTGGATGCGCACGACGTGGTGTGGGCGCCGGTGCAAACGCCGGCGCAAGTGGTCAACGACCCCCAGGCCATGGCGGCGGGTGCGTTTGTGGATATTCCCGATGGCGCCGGCGGCACCGGCCGGTCGGTCGCTACCCCGGTGCGGCTGCCCAACGCCGATGGCAGCACCGAAGACCGGGTGCGCGGCCCCGCCCCCGCCATCGGCGCGCACACGACTGAAATTCTGGCAGAGATCGGCTACGACGCCGCCGCACAAGCAGCCTTAAAGGCAGCCGGCGCCATCTCCTGAACGGCGCGCGTGCGGCTCCCGACTAGGCACCCTGATTAGGCTAACGTCCCCCGCATACCGAGCGTAAACGCATTGCCGAACGCTAAGCCGGGAATGCGATAGGCGTCGTGCTTATCGGCGGTGGTGGTGTCGGTATCGGGTTTGTCGGCCGTATTTTTATCGGCTGTGTTTGCAGTCACGGCGGGCAGCGGATCGAGCGCCGCCAGCACATCCATCACCGCCGGCGTGAGCACCAAAAAGGGGCTGGCGGCCGGTGCGCTCTTCGGCGACGGCGCCGCCCCCGGCAGCGTCAAGGTTATCGGCCCCGGCCCCGCATGCAGCGGGCTTTGGGTCCGTATGGAAAGAGGTGCGCGCTCGGCACCAGGCGTGCGCGCCCCCGCAGGCAGTGCAGGGCCAGGCAGGATAGAACCAGACAGCACAGATGGGACCGCCGCCGCAAGCTGAAGGCCGGCCGGGCGACCCACCGCCGCGGGTCGGGGCACCGGGCGCTGCGCCTGTATGGCGGCAATCGCCGCCTGCGCCTGGGCGCCGATATCGGTTTCCTGCGTCAGCCGGTCATAGACTTCGCTCACCGTCTTTTCACCGCCGACACGGTCATAGAAAATAGAGGTGTTGGCTTTGGCAGCGAGGGGGAACAACGCCGCGGCACCGGCATTCGGGTCGCTTTGGCGGGTGGCGATGAGTTTTACCGCCCCGCCGACGCCAAGAAAGTGGGCCGCGTAGAGTTCACCCGCCGTTGCCTGGCGGCCAATGCCGCTTTCCAGCGCCTGGGCGCTATCCTTGGTGAGCGCCCCGGCCATCAGCGCTGAGACCTCCGGGTCGTGCCGCAAGGCAAGAATTGCCTCCTTCGTGCCCCGGTCAGACACTTTATGCCGGCCGCTGGCGCTGGTATCGATCGCGGCGGCTTCCGCATCCAAGCCAAACTCCGCGCCATAGCGTTTAACGACCCCAAGCCAGGTCTGCTCGATGAACTGAAACAGCCCGGCCGCACTGGATGTGGCCGCTTTTGCCGAGGGTTCAAGCGAACTTTCGCGCACCGCGGTCTGCAGCAGATAATCGAAATCAGCCCCTGTGGTGGCCGCCGCGTTCTTGACGGCGGCAACGACATTTTGGGTCTGGCCGGTGGGGGCAATAGCGGTAACGGTCGTCATCGGCACGCTCCTTTGCGCCGATACGCTTCAAACACCGTGCCAATATTTTGCCCCTACCTTCACCCTCGCTCTCGACGCCGCACACAGCCACGCTCTAGGATCGCACGGTAACAAAGCGTTTACCAACACCGGCGGCGCTGTGACCCGGGTGCAGAGCGAGGGATAGCAGATGGCCGCAAGCGGACAAGACGGCGAGATTGAGCATATCGCCGACGACATGATCGAAGCAGGCACGCAGACCCCCGCCGTGCACGCCGGCGATGGCGGCGCCGACGAACCGCCTTACCCAAACCGCGCCTATGCCTGGTACGTGGTGGCAGTGCTGGTGGTCGCGTACACTTTCTCTTTCATCGACCGCCAAATATTAAGCCTGCTGGTGGTGCCGATCCGCCGCGACTTAGGCATTTCCGACACCCAGATGAGCCTGCTGATCGGTTTCGCCTTCGCGCTGTTCTATACCATTTGCGGGCTGCCGATCGGCCGCTTGGTCGACGTGCAGCACCGCATACGGATCATCGCCATAGGCATTGCCTTTTGGAGCGTGATGACGGCGCTGTGCGGCATCGCCAAGACCTATTGGCAGTTGTTCGCCTTCCGCATGGGGGTGGGGGTGGGCGAGGCGGCGCTATCGCCGGCGGCCTATTCCATTTTGGCGGACTATTTCCCGCCGCACCAGCGCGGTGTGGCGTTGGGGGTCTATGGCATGGGCGTCTATATCGGCGCCGGGCTGGCCTTGGTGATCGGCGGTATCGTCGTGGCATCGGTCTCCGGTATCGAGCGCACGGTGCTGCCCATTGTCGGCGAGGTATATGCCTGGCAGGTGGTCTTCTTCGTCGTCGGGCTGCCGGGCCTGCTGGTGGCGCTGTGGGCGCTAACGCTCAAAGAGCCCGTACGCCGCGGCCACGTGCGCACGACGGTGAGCGCCGACGGCCAGGAAAAAATACAATCGGTACCGGTCAAGGACGTGGTCGCCTATATGCGCGCCAACGCGCGGACCTTGTTCTCGCATCACGTCGGCTACGCGCTATGCGCGATGATGGCCTATGGGGTGGCGGCGTGGATACCCACATTCTTCATCCGCACCCATGGCTGGAGCGCCGGGCAGGCCGGCATCTATTACGGCATCGTGGTGGTGATCTTCGGCACCGCCGGTGTCGTGGCCGGCGGTTGGATGGCAGACAAGCTTACCAGCATGGGCTACCGCGACGGCAAATTGCGCGTGCTGCTATACGGCGCCATCGCCTGCGTGCCGTTCACCGCCGCCTACCCGCTGGTTGACAGCGCAACCTTAGCCATGGTGCTGATTGCGCCGTCCACGTTCTTTGCCACTTTCTCTACCGGCGCCGGGCCTGCCGGGGTGCAGGAAATCATGCCTAACCAGATGCGCGGCCAGGCCTCCGCCTTCATGATTTTCGTCGTCACGATTATCGGCTTAGGCCTTGGGCCGACGGCCATCGCGCTGGTTACCGATTACGTGTTCGCCGACGATGCCATGCTTAACCTCTCGCTTGCGGTCGTTGCCACCACCATTCTGCTCGTCGCGATCGGCGTCGTGTGGATGGGGCTCGACGCCTATAAGGCCAGCCGCGATTATCTCGAAGCCTGGCAGGCCGAGCACGAAGCCGCCCCCCAGGCATAAGCACAGGCATAGGAGCATAAGGAAAGGCGCTGCTCCGATCACGCGCCAGCCGTTTACCGTTGCGCGTTGCCGGTTGACGCCGCCCGGCAGCGCGGCGTTAGAGTGACGCATCCGCTACGCACCCCAAGACACGAACACCAAGATACGCAACATGGCCGGATTATATTTTGAAGATTTCGAGGACGGGCAACTCATCCACCACCCGATCCGCCGGACGATCACCGAAAGCGATAATACGCTGTTTTCGGTGATGACCATGAACCCGGCCGCCTTGCATCTCGATCATCATTACGCGCAAACGCAAACGCCGTTCGGCAAGCCCTTGGTCAACTCGCTGCTAACGCTGGGGGTGATGATCGGCATTTCGGTGCACGACACCACTTTGGGCACTACCGTCGCCAATTTGGGCATGACGGATGTGGTGTTTCCAAAGCCGGTTTTTCATGGCGACACCATCAAGGCGCAAACCCGCGTGATCTCCAAGCGCGCGTCGAAATCGCGCGCCGGCCAGGGCATCGTCGAATTCGACCACACCGCCTTCAACCAACATGGCGACGAAGTGGCGCGCTGCCGGCGGCAAGCGTTGATGCTGATGCGGCCGCACGAGGACGCCTGATGCGGTCGCTGCTGTTTGTCCCCGGCGATAGCGCCAAGAAGCGCGACACAGCGCTTAGCGGCGACGCGGATGGCGTTATTCTGGACCTTGAAGATTCGGTTGCCGCCAACGCCAAGGCCGAAGCGCGCACGGCGACGGCGACGTTTCTGGCGTCCGGCCACCGCGGCGGCAAGGCTATTGTGGTGCGCATCAACCCGCTTGACAGTGAACTTTGCGCCGCCGACATCGCCGCCATTGCCCCCGCCCGGCCCGACTACGTGATGCTGCCCAAAGCCACGCCGGACGGCGTGCGCATGCTGTCTGATACGCTGGCCACGCACGAAGCGCGCGCCGGGCTTAAGGTCGGCAGCATCGGCGTTTTGACCGTGGCCACGGAAACCCCGGCGGCATTGTTCGGCATGGGCGGATACGGTCAGGCGCCGGCACGCCTTGCCGGCTTATCCTGGGGGGCGGAAGACCTGGCGGCGGAACTGGGCGCCACCGCCAACCGCCGCGCCGACGGCACCTACACGGACGTTTTTCGCCTCGCCCGCGCGCTTACCCTTGCTGCGGCGCGGGCCGCCGGCGTGCTGGCGATCGACGGCGTCTTTACCGATTTCAAAGACGAGGCCGGGTTGCGCGCCGACCTGGCCGATGCTGTGCGCGACGGCTTCGATGCCAAAATGGCCATCCACCCAGCGCAAGTGCCGATCATCAATGCCGCACTCACCCCTTCTGCCACCGCCCTGGCCCAGGCGCGCGCCATCGTCGCCGCGTTCGACGCAGCGCCCGATGCCGGCGTCTTGGCGCTCGACGGCAAAATGATCGACCGGCCGCATCTCGTGCAGGCCCGCCGCATCCTCGCGCGGGCGCAACCGGGCTAATCCCTCCGCGGTTAGCGCACAAATATCGGCGCGCGCTCTAGCGTGCATCGCAGCATCTATGTAAACTGTTGGAAATAAAGGCTTTCCACCGTCGTCTCGACGGGAAAGCCGCTGAAAACAGCGCTTTTTCTCTGAGGTGACTGAATATGCGCCGCTTGAACATCCAGGATTCCGCCTTTCTAACCGTTGAGACCGACGAATGCCCGACGCACGTGGCCGGCTTGCAGATCTTGCAATTGCCGCCGCGCTATAAGGGCAACTTTTTCCAGGATATGTTCAACCGGCTCGATCTGTCGGCGCCGCCGCAGCCGCCGTTCAACCTCAAGCTGGGCGGCAGCCTGTCACGGCTGGAGCTAACGCCGCGCTGGGTGGAGGATACGGAGTTCGACCTGGATTATCACCTGCGCCTGGTACGCCTGCCGGAGCCGGGCAGCATGGAGCAATTGACCAATCTCGTCTCCCGCCTGCACGGCCAGCGCCTCGACCGCAAGCACCCGTTGTGGGAGTGCTATTGCATCGAAGGCATAGAAGGCAATCGCGTTGCCCAATACATCAAGATCCACCACGCGCTGATGGACGGGGTGGCGTCGATGTCGCTGCTATCCTCCACCCTGTCGACCTCGCAGCGCCACCGTATGAATGTCGGATTTTGGCAGATACCGCCGAAGCACAAGCTACCGGCGGTGCGCCGGACGGTGAAACGCGATGTGATCTCGCAAGCGACGGAATCTCTCAACCAGATCGCCGAAGGCGCAGCAACCGCCACCCGCACGGTGAGTGAGCTGGGCGGGCGGCTGCTGCGCGGCGGCTTCCACATCCTATCCGGCGATAAGCGCGAGGCGCCGCTGCCGTTCCAGGCCCCCAGCACCCCGTTCAACACCACCATCACCCGCCACCGCCGGTTTGGCATTGCCACCTTGCCGCTGAGCCGCATCAAGGATGTGGGCAAGGATTTGGACGCCACCGTGAACGACCTGGTGCTGGCCATTTGCGCCGGCGCCTTGCGCTCCTATCTCAAGAGCAAAAAAGCGCTGCCCAAAATGCCGCTCACGGCCATGTGCCCGGTTTCGGTCCGGCCGAAAGACGCGGTGCAGGAAGGCAACTCGATTTCCATGATCATCACCACATTGGCCACCCATGTGGAAGATCCGCTGGAGCGTCTGGACATCATTAAAACCTCGTCGCGCGCGGCGAAGGACAAGGTCAATCACTTCTCCCGCGAGGCGGCCACCAATTATTCGCTACTGCTCAACGGCGCGGTATTGGCCACTAACGCGGTGGGGCTCGGCGGCACAGTGCCGCCGCCGGCCAATTTGGTGATCTCAAACGTACCCGGCCCGCGCACGCCACTCTACGTAAACGGCGCCAAGCTCGTGGCCAATTATCCGCTGTCGGTTCTGGTGCACAGCCAAGCGCTGAACATCACTGTCACCAGCTATATGGATTCGCTCGATTTTGGCCTGATGGCCGACCGCGAGGCGGTGCCTGACGTAAACGTGATGGCGCGCATGCTGCACGATGCGGCAGACGAGCTTGAAGAAGCGTTTGAAAAGAAAATGGAGTTTCAGGCGTTCCAGGCATCCGAAGCGCTGGCCGCCAACAAGCGCCTGCGCGAGGCGCAAGTGGCGCTGAACCTCAAGCCGGCGAAAAAGGCCAAGCGGCCGGCTAAGAAAGCCAGCAAAGCCAAAGCCAGCAAAACCGCCAAAACACCCAAAGCCAAGAGCAAACCGGTGCGCGCCAGTAAGCCCCAGACTGGCAAACCCCAGACCAGTAAGCCCAAAACCGGCAGCAGCGCAGTGACAGTCGCTGCCAAGCAAGGGGCGGCAAAACGCGTTGAAACGGTAACCGTATCGGTAGCCGTCGATACGCCGGCCCCGCAGCAGCCGGCCCCGGCACCTGCCGCGACCGAGAAGTTTCCCTCGGCGGCGGAATAGCTCCGCCTCCTCTCCGCTGAGTCCTGCTCGCAAGGAAGTGAAGACCCAACACTGATATT
>Ga0272441_10002720_pt1 | contig 35242 bp, 34 predicted proteins | sample SSMProp6N_FD_193582 | JGI IMG/M metagenome (GOLD analysis project Ga0272441, IMG submission 193582) | Marine sediment archaeal communities from Little Sippewissett salt marsh, Falmouth, MA, United States - SSM-Prop-6N | ecosystem: Environmental > Aquatic > Marine > Wetlands > Sediment ...
CGATTCTTACGAAGGCAGTCAGCGGCGCCCCACGCCTCTCCGTGCCGTACATGGGGATTGCCTGAGAGTACTTGCCTTCCTCGTAGGCAGCAGTGGCGATGATCCTCGACGCGGTCACCGCCCCTTGGCCGCCCCTGCCGTGTAACCTTATTTCTATCAATGTGTTCACTCTACGTGAATCGTTACTCTAACCCATATTGGTTATTAAGAATAACGATTTCAAATCAAACGGATAACGCCGACATTTAAAGTGTTCTAAGATCGTCGCGAGAACACAAGATAATCAGTTTAAGTTGTTTTATCTCTCAAATCTTCGATACATTTAGGTTACCTGTCTAACCTTTTTATTATGCGGCATACTAAAGTGTTGGACTAGTCATGATGGCTGAACGGGAAAAGGGCTTCCGTAAGATGCTTGAGAAGAGCATCGTCGAGAACATCAAGATCGAGCACCAGGTTGTGCTCAAGGGGCAGTACCAGAAAGCCTACGACCTGCTACGTGACAGCCTTGACACCGGGATAACGCCGTGCCTCGTCGGACCCCCCGGCGTCGGTAAGAGCCTCATAGCACGGAAGGTGGCGGAGGACACGGAGCGCAGCTTCCACGAGGTCTTCTTCGACGAGAACGTCACCCCAAGCAGGCTCATAGGAGCCTTCGATCCGGCGCTGGTCGTCAGGAACGGCCGAAACATAAGCAGCTTCGAGCCCGGGCCTCTCATCAGGGCCATGGTGGAGGGCGGCCTCTTCGTCGCCCAGGAGCTCAACAGGGCCACGGAGTTCTGCCAGAACAGCCTCATCAGCCCACTGGAGGAGCGGCACTACCACCTGTTCCCCCTGGGCATGGTTAAGGCCCACGAGAACTTCGCGTTCGTGGCCACACAGAACCCCATAGAGACCGCCGGCACCTACAGGCTCAGCAAGGTCCTCGTGGACAGGATCGGCTGCTGGATCAGGCTCGGCTACCCGACCCGGGAGACGGAGATGGAGATAATCATGGAGAACACCCCCGCGTTCAGCCTCCCCACCAGCGCCCTGGAGAAGATATACGACATCGTGGACGAGACGAGGCACACGCCTTCGCTGGAGGTCCCGGCCTCGCCCCGGTCAGGCATCTTCCTCACGAGACTTGTGAACCGTTACCTAGATAGGTTCGAGGGCGAGGACGCCGCCATAAGGTTCTTCGCGCCGGCGGTGCTCGGTAAGGAGATGCGGGTAAGGGACGCGGGTAAGACGGTGTCCATGGTCGTCGACGAGATAGTTGAGAGGAGACTCGCGTAGGTGTCAGACGACGCGTACATAAGGTACCCCTTCAGGTACGCGCACTACTTCATACCCGAGTTCATTACCCGGATGCGTGTGAGCCGCGACTGCGACGTGAAGCCCAGTCCCCGGCAGGGCATCAACATGGGCAGGCTACTTTTGCCTCCCTACCTGAGGCAGGGCTACTTAGGGTTCAACGATCTCCTGAACGCGGCGGTGGTGACTTCCAACGTGGGGTGTCAGCGAGCCGCAGAGAAGATTGCTGCAGAGATACTCGTCAACCTCGAATATGAGGAGCCGGAGCCGGATAACGATCTATCCGGCGAGGACTTCATGAGCCTCCTTTCCAAGAAGATGCAGGAAGAGGTCTACGTGACGCCGCACGGCATAGGGCAGGAGAACGACTTCGCAGCCGCCCACAACAGCACCGTTGACCAGTTCGACAGCTTCCAGAACAAGCCGGACATAGGCGTCGGCCCCGGCGAGGACGAGATCGTCAAGACCGGTGTTAAGGCGATGAAGAACACCGATAGCGAGGAGACCCGCAGGATGCTAGCGGAGCTGTTGAAGGAGAAGCTGTTGAAGCTGGGCCGGGAGTTCGAGAGGAGGGAGGACTGGGCTAAGCATAGGAGCATAACTCCTTTCCAGCAGGGGGAGGACCCCGACCTCATAGACGAGGAGCGTAGCCTCGAGAACATACTGGACCTGGGCCGCAGCGTGGAGGAGATAAGGTACGACGACTTCATGATGAGGCAGCCCGACAAGCAGAAACGGACGATCATATACATCCTTGACATCAGCAACACGATGTTCTACGACCTAGAGGGCATCAACAGCATCAGCTACAGCGTCCTCAGCATGGTGCCGTTGATGTGGGGGCTCCGCCGCGAGAAGTACGGGCTCTGCCTCTACGAGTCCAACAGCCACATAGTGAAGGACCTCTACGAGGAGATCAACATGACCCCGGTGCTCGAAGACCTCATCGAGATGGTCACCATGTCCACCACGGAGATGGAGAAGAGATTCAGCGGAGGCCTCTCTAAGATGACGTGGGGCGGCACGGTTCCCGGGAAGAGCCTCCAGTGGGCGCACGACCAGATCACCGAGATAAGCGACCGCAGCGACAGGGTTGTGTTCGTCTTCAGCGATTTCGTGCTCACCCAACCCGGTGAGCTGACCGAGGAGAACGAGCAGAACTACTACATCCTTGAGAGGATGGTGGATCTGGGTGTCCGGGTCTGTGCCTGCGTCTCGCCGCTGGCCCATAAATCGATCTTTCGGCCGTACACCAAGGAGTCTCTGAATAAGATGAAGGAGATAGGGATACGGCAGCTGGAGACTTATAAGCCGAGTGTCTTCCTCGAAGAGGCTCAGCGGTTCATAGAGGAAGAGTAGCCCTTTATCCGGATTGATTGTTCCGGTTGTTTCCGTGTGGTGAGAGTTTTACTTGTTTTTGCCGCCGTTTTTCTGCGTTGTTTCTCTAATATTAAATAATTAACTATTCATAAAAATAGAGAAAAATATGGGTGGCTCTCATGTTGCACGGATAACCCAACTGAAATTCTATGTTGTTGATGATAAATGGTTGTCACGGATTCATTGTTAGGCAGACGAGGCCGCCGAACTGGGATACCCGGGCACCCACCGCCGTGTCAGCAGGGATTATCTTGGTTTTGATTTTCCTGTTTTCCGATATCTGGAGGAGCCTCTGGGTCCTTCTTCTATGCCTCTCGTGGAACTGGTCGGTGACTAGCAGGTACTCGGCGTCGCCGCCGCCGTACACGTGTGCCTCGACCTCCTCAAGGCTGAACAACAAGGTATCTATTCTGTCGGGATCGTTCAGACGCTCCTCAAGGACCTTAATGACGTTCACCAGATCTCTGCTGGACGCCGTTGAAAGCTTCTCCTTGAAGCTGTTCGTCTTGACGATGCCGCGGACCTGGCGCTCATCCATCGCGGCCATGGGGACGTGTTCGAAGATGGCCTTGTTCAGGTCCCACCCCTTGAGGAGCCAGCTGTGGTGCTTCTCCACGTGGTCCATTAAACCGGCGTAGTCTTTCTCGTCTGCCGACGCGACGAGCACTGTCTTAACTCCCTGCTTGATCTTTGGCCGCAACGCATCTACTATGGACTCGTGTAGCTCGTAGGCTGATTCTTCGGTTATCCTCTGCCCGGGCTTCACTGACTCGCTGTAGATGTTCCAGACGGCTGCCTCATGGTCTTGGATGCCTATCATCATCGCGGTGGGGTATCCTCGCCGTCTTCTTCGTCTGGGCACGGAGACAAAGACGCTCGGCGTGTTTAAAGCGTTGAGGTTTCTTGGCCGCCTCTCTGGGAGAGGGTCATGAGGTACCCGAGTGGGAGGATGAGAAGAGAAGCGGCTACTAGCAGGGTGTACATGGTTGAGGCTCCGTAGGCGTCGGCGATCAAGCCACCGGCGAAGGGGCCTATGAACATACCTACGCCGTAGACTCCCTCATGGACGCCCATGGCGGAGCCTAGGGCTTCCTTGGACGTCCTCTTGGCTATGAAGTCGAGGATCACGGGCGTCATTATCCCGGATCCCACGCCGTAGAGGAACAGAGGCAGGGCGAAACCCATAAGACCGGACGCCAGCCTCGCCAGGAACATGGATGCCGCCAGCAGAACCGCTGCGGCGAATACGGATCTTCTCGTGCCCCAAGCCACGAAGCGGCCTACACACATGAACATAAGGCCCCTAACGCCGTTGGTCATGGTTATGAGGAACCCGATGAGGGAGGACGAAAGCCCCACGACGCTCATGTGACCCGGCATGATGGCCATGTAGATACCTAGGACGAGGGTGAAAGGCAGCAGCGTGGCGTAGGAGAGCAGTAGCCCCCTGAGGCTGCCAAGGTCGATGGAACCAGTCTTAGACTCGGTTCGGAGCTCCACCTTTCCCCCGAACCTGACGGATATTATTATGAGGCTCAGGATAAGTAGGGACGTCAGGGACGCGAAGAGGCCCCTGAAGCCGTATGATTTGGAGATCACGCCGCCTACCAGGGGGCCCACGGTGAACCCCGTTATCCATGCGAGGTTGTAGCGGCCCATGGCCTGGGTCAGGGTAGCCTTGGGGGAGATGTCGGCGGTAAGGGTGCTGGCGGAGACCCAGAAGGTGGCCGAGAAGACGCCTAGGAGCCCCCTCATCAAGGTGAGCTGCCGGATGGTCGACGTGAACATGAACATGGTCATCGTCAGACCCGCGGCTAGAGTGAAGACTGTGTACAGCCGGACCCTCTCGTACCTGTCGAGGAGCAGCCCGCAGGCCAGGGTTATCACGGCGTAGGCTATGTTTCCCACCGCGCCCATTACGCCGAGGTCGGTGTACGAGGCCCCTAGGGTCTCGGCGAACACCGGCAGCAGGAAGGTGCAGGTGCCTAGCCCCGTGGCGTTGAGGAATATTGTGACGTACAATACCCTCAGAAGCCCTTCTCTGCCCCCTTCCTCCATCGAGCCTAGTCTCTGTCGGTGACGGGATAAATGATCTCTCTACACTTTGGGCTTGAAACCCGTAAGCTCCAGTATGTTATCGTGGAATATTCTGCCTATGTCCTCTCCTGTCAACACGCCGTCGGCCACCAGCTCCATGCAGGCTCCGTACTGAGCCTCAAGGACGTTTACTCTCCAGCCCCGGGGGAAGAACGTGCTGTCCGTGCCGAAAAGAACCTTTCTGCTGCCGCCAGCCTGAACCGCCTTCCTGAATATCTGTTTGAGGTCCAGGTCGTAGGGCATGTACCGCATCCAGCTGTTGCTGCCGCTGCTGTCCATGTACACGTTGTCGGCCTGGTACTGCATCAAAAGGACCTCCCTGAAGAACCCGGCGCCGAAGTGGGCTATCACGAACTTGAGGTCGGGGTAGTCTCTGCTGGGTACCTGTATGTCGATGGGGTTGCCGTTCCTGAGGTCGGCCTGGCCACCGATGGTTATGCCGAAGTGGAGGAAAACGATCAGGCCGCTCCTCAGGCACTCATCGTAGACCGGGTAGACTGCGTCGTCGTAGACCCTCAGGTCGCGCCACGACGACGGGTACAGCTTTATCCCCTTGAAGCCGTCCTTGGCGGCCTTCCTCACCTTATCGGCGGCGTCGGGCTCGGATGGGTTTATGTTGGCGTAGCCTATGAAGCGGCCGGGGAACCTTTTCATTGTGTCTAGGAACTCGTCGTACGCCTCCGTGCCAATCATGACGCCCATGGCTTGGATGCCGTACCTGTCCAGCTCGTCCACCCACCTCTGGGCCGTGTCCCAGCTCTCGTCTGGGAGATCTATGCTGGTCATGTCGGTCCGCGACTTGGTGCGGTTGCTGAAGCTCTCTAGGGTCCTGCCCCTGCTGAGCCACGACTTCATGGTGTCGGCGGTGAAGTAGTGGCTGTGGGCGTCCACCACCGGTATCCCTACCTTTGACAGCATCGGGTCCCGATGATCGTTGGGCTGCTTAAAAACGATGCGAGTTGAGAAAGAGGCGGCCGATGCCGCCAAGAAATATATTGTATCCCAGGTTGATACGGTTAGAGGGGGTTTAATGGCTGGAGGCAGGTTGATTGAGCGCTTCAGGGCGTCGTTCCTCCTCTTCGGGTTAGCCTGCCTCGTCTGGTACGTGTTCAGGACGGGCACCAAGCCTTCACGGGCGTCTTATCCCTGCCAGAGAGCCGCGGCGGCCAACGCCAACCTCTGGGCCGTGACATACGTTTTTCCGCTTTTCACCGCCAACACATGGAAAAGTTACTTGAGGAAACGGTGGAAGCCCCTGCTCGTAGTTGTGGTGGCCGTCGCCGTATCTGCTGGGTATATGAGCATCCGACACGATGGTCTTGGTGAGATGAGTCCAGACATCCTATCGTTGACCCCCATGACGGCGTCGGAGACGCCCACATCAGACATATACGCCGTATCAGGCACCGACGGCGCAGACGACGGCGTCCAAGCGCTCATTGAGCTCATGGCCGAGCACGGGCAGCCTTTCTACAGGTCGCCGGAGGAAGGCGACCTAGGGGGCCCCTCGGGACTCATAGACGCCGGCGACGTGGTGCTCATCAAGGTTAACAGCCAGTGGGACGAGAGGGGCGGCACCAACACCGACCTGGTGAAGACCCTCATCGAGGCTCTGGTCGCCCACCCTGACGGCTTCAAGGGCGAGATAGTGGTCGCGGACAACGGGCAGGACCAGTACGGGAGCGCCGGGTCGGGGGGAAGCCTCGACTGGGAAAGCAACAACGCGCTAGACCGGGGCCAGTCCATAAGGGACGTCGTGGACATGTTCAGCGACAAGTACCGGGTTAGCACCTATCTCTGGGACGATATCACCGGCAACGTGGTGCAGGAGTTCGCGGAGGGCGACGTGGAGGACGGTTATGTCGTAGCCACCAAGGTCATCAACAGCACGGGCACCCTGGTCTCGTACCCCAAGTTCACCACCCCCTACGGGACACAGGTCAGCTTCAAGTACGGTGTGTACGTGCCGGGGGACGACGACTATGATCTGGACAGGCTCAAGGTGCTGAACGTGCCCGTGCTCAAGACCCATATGATCTACGGCGTCACCGCATGCGTCAAGCACTACATGGGCGTCCCCAGCGACAAGCTCACCCGGAGCCTCGGCTACAGGGCCCACGACACGGTGGACGAGGGCGGCATGGGCACGTTGATGGCCCAGACCCGTGTGCCGGCGCTGAACATCGTCGACGCCATATGGGTGAACGCCCGGCCCATGGACGGGCCAAGCTCTAGCTACGCCTCGGCGACGCAGGTGGGCGTCGTCGCCGCCAGCACCGACCCGGTGGCGCTGGACTACTGGGCCAGCAAGAACATACTGTGCCGGGTGTGCAGCGAGGGTTTCGATGCCGACACCGGCACCCTGGACCCTGATAACACGGCCCACGGGGGCTTCGGTGACTGGCTCCGGCTATCTATGGACGAGCTCAACGCCGCGGGACACAGTTTCACCTGCGACGAGGACCATATGAACGTGTACCTGTCGGAGACCGGATGACTTGGGATGAACATGACGCCCAGCTCGGCGTCCGCGGCCCTTTTTCTCCTGCTTCTGCTGTTCTTCGTTGTGAACATAAGTAACGTGTTCACTGGGAGGCGTGCCCGCAGCGCCTCAAAGAGCGACCATGAGGTGCCCCCTCCAAGGAACGGCTACACCGGCGTAGCAGCCATCGGCACCGTCCTATTCTTCACGCTGTCCATAGTGTATACCGTGTCTGGCTTAACGGGGACTAAAGACCCATTGGGGTTTACGGAGATGACCTTGTCTCCCGGGCTGGGTGCCGCCTTGACTTTGCTGGGGCTGGGTTTCATCGCTGTAGGCGTCTTCCTTTTCGTGTGGAGCGTAGCCGCCCGTGGCCGTTACTCGGTTTCCTGGGAGATGCCGAGGGACCAAAGGCTGGTGACTTGGGGGCCCTACCGCCACATCAGGCACCCGTCCTACGCCGGCTACTTCCTCATGTTCGTCGGCCTGCCCCTGCTAACAAAGAACCCGGCGCACTTGTTGCCCCTGATGGCGGTCCCCGGCTACGTCCACATCGTCGAGGTGGAGGAGCGGCTGCTAGCCGCAAGGTTCGGCGACGAGTACCACAGGTACGCAGCGTCAACGGGGCGGTTCATCCCGAGGATTCAACGATCCCGTTGACACTTGTCAAACGCGGTAAGAAACACCGTAACCTCGAAAATGTTTGTGGTGCGACCGCCGGGATTTGAACCCGGGTCGTTGGCTTGGAAGGCCAAAATCCTAACCGCTAGACCACGGTCGCGCGAGCAAAAGGAAATGGAGTTAGGGATAAAAACGTTTACTCCACGGGGATCATTATCTCGGTCCGCCAGTGCTCCGACGTATCTTCGTCTATGAGGCTGCCGTAGCTGAGCCCGTACTCCTTGGGCTGGTAAACGGCCTCGATGCTGCACATCTCGGAACCCGGTTTCAGACCCTGCGCCTCGATGTACTCGTACAGCTTCTCGTAGTAGTACGCGACGGGGTTCTCGGTGCCTACGAACACCAGGAACGCCACCTTGATCTCGGGCATCATCTTGGTGTCCACGCCCTCCACCTCCCTGTCCACCGGGATCAATATCTCCCGCCTACACCCGGGCTCGTCTTTATGGTCGTAGAACAACACCATCGTCGGTTCCTTGGGGCGGGCGTCCTTCCTGTAGAGCACGCTGTTTAGCATGGCGCACTCGGTCACCTCGTTCTCCTCGGGCTTCAGCTCCCTGTACGCCACCAGCTCCCTGATGGTGGTCTTTATCCCTATCTTATCGATCATACTGAACCCTATCGCTTTTGGCTGCTAATAATGGTTTCAGTAGAGCCTGATGGGTTTATCGAGTCTGCTCAGCAGGACTATGCTGCTCCACCTGTGCTCATCGACTATCTCGTAGCTCGACGCGGCGGCCAGCTCCTCGGCGAAGCTCTGGATGTCCTCGAACCAAGCCATCTCGCTGTAGCTGAACCTGTCTCTGGCTGCACCGACGCTCATCGCGGCCTTGGGCTCCATGTACGTGGCGTTGGATCGCTCGGCGAGCCTCGCGTAGCCCTCCGGGTTACACATGTTCAGCTTAGGCACTAGGGTGTGCCGTAGCACCGTGGGGCAGCTGAAGCTGTCGAGCAGCTCAAGGGTCTCCATCACCTTATCCCAGAGGCCCGTTGAGGTCGGCCTACAAGTCTTCCTGTAGGTTTCCTCGTCTGGTGCGCAGAGGCTGACGTATAGCTGTGTAGGCTCCACGCCGAGGCCGCCCAGCACGTCGGGCCTAGTGCCGTTGGTGACTATGAACACCGATTTGAACCCCCTGTCGTAGAACGCTTCGACGAGTTCACCGAGCCTCGGGTAAAGCGTGGGCTCGCCTTCGAGGCTTATGGCGGCGTGGATCGGGTTCTTCGCCTCGCGTAGCATCTCCTCGCTTACGTTGGGGTTGCCGCCGAACCCGCTCAGCAGCCTACGGTTCTCCCTGAGGCATCCCTCGATGATGGTCTCAGGGTCCTCGGGGTCCCGTATGGGCTGCGTCTGGTCCCACGAGACCCCCAGGGTCTCGGGGGTGGCCCTCCAGCAGAAGAGGCAGCTCTGGGTGCAGTGGCCGAGGCTGGGCGTCATCTGGAGGCAGCGGTGGGTGGGTATCCCGTAGAACCTGTTCTTGTAGCAGTTCTCCGCTCCCCCCGTGTTTAGGCTGCGCCTCACCCAGTGGCATGTCTTCACGGCGCTGTGGACGCCCACCAAGCCGTAGCTCTGCTTACGGTAGGACGCAATGAACTCCTCGGGGAGGCTCAACGTAGAGGATAAGACGCAGAGGCGGAATAATAATGAAACTGTGTGAAGGCTAGTAGCCGTATATGGCTCCGAACTTGGCGTCCAGGTAGTCTATGAACGGCTTCACGACGAGCCCCTTCCCGGTGACCTCCTTCACGAGGTCCTCGGGGTCGTAGAGGTTTCCGTAGCCGTAGACGTTGTCGGTGAGCCACTGCTTGGTCTCCTTGAAGCTGCCGGCCTTTATCTGGTCCCGCCAATCAGGTAGATCCTTGTTGAGCTTGGTTAGCCATACTCCGTCGTAGATGTTGCCCAGCGCGTAGCTGGGGAAATACCCGAAGCTGCCGCCCGCCCAGTGGGTGTCCTGCATGACGCCTTCGCTGTCGTGCTCTATCTCCACGCCCAGATAGTCCATGTACTTCTGGTTCCACGCCTGCGGCAGCTCGTCGACGCTCAGCTTGCCGCTGAAAAGGTCCCTCTCGATCTCGAACCTTATCACTATGTGGAGCCCGTAGGTGACCTCGTCGGCCTCGATCCTGATCTTGCTGGGGGTCACGTAGTTCACGGCGCGGAGCATCTGCTCGCCGGAAACGTCGCTGAACGTGTCTCCGGTGATCTCCTTCATGACGGGCAGGTAGTACGTCCAGAACTCGGGGCTCTTCCCCACCATGTTCTCTATGAACCTGCTCATGGACTCGTGGATGCCGTAGCTAGAACTGGTGCCGACGGGTTGGTACATCCAGTCCATGGGGAGCCCCTGCTCGTAGAGGGCGTGGCCGCCCTCGTGGAGTACGCTGAATATGCTTGACTCGAACCTGTCCTCGTGGTAGTGGGTGGTTATCCTGACGTCAGTATAGTAGCCCGTTGTGAACGGGTGCTCGGTGGCGTCGATCCTGCCCCCGGATTCATCTGACTTTATGTCGTACTGGATGAAGTCGGCTATGCTTTCTCCGATCTTGATCTGTGTCTCCTCTGGTACGGGGCGCTTCAGGAACTCTGTGTCTGGCTTCCCCTGGGCCCTCACCTTGTCCATGACCTTCATGAGCCCCTTCTTCATCTCGTCGAAGATGCGTGTGATGTTGTCCGCCGTCATCTTTGGCTCGTATCTGTCGATCAAAGCGTCGTAGGGGGTCTTGGCTCCCTTGACCTCCATGAGCAGCTCAGCCTCACGTTCCTTCAGGGCCTTCATCTTCTCCAGCTCGGGCTTGAACATGCCCCAGTCCTTGGCCGCCTTGGCCTTCTTCCAGACGTTGACGCCTACGGTGGACTGCTTCGCTATATCGACGACAAGCTCCTCCGGTATCTTGGTGGCCTCGTCGTACGCCTTCCTCGCGAGGTAGACGTTGCGCTTCTCTAGCTGGCTCAGGGAGCCGTAGTCCCCGTGCTTCTGGATGGCGTCAAGAGTCTTACCGTTCTCGGGGTCCACGAGCATCTGATGCCCCATCTTCTGGAGCATGGCGAGCTGCTGACTCTTCAGCTCCACGGCGCGGGGCGGCATCTTGGTCTCCATGTCCCAGTAGAGTATGGCGACCGCGGAGCCCAGCACTGACATCTCTTTCGACTTTTCCAGCAGTTTGTCGTACTGCTTCCTCAAGTCCTCAGGCATTACAATCAACATGTACCTTTTCGCGGTGAAGGGAATATATCTTTCTAAAATTTCTACAATTTACCTTTTTTATGGATTCTACTGCCAGAAGGGCTAAAAATAGTTAGAACATCGGGGGAGCGAACACGTCGTAGACGATGAGCTCCTTCTCCACGTCGAAGGTTCTGTGCCTCAGCCCGGGGGGCACCACCACGAAGACTCCTGGCCTCAGCGGGAACACGCCCCGGTCCTCCACCCACATGCTCGCCCTCCCCCTCAGCACGTAGATGACGTCCATCTCCTCGTGGATGTGCTCCTCGATCTCCGATCCCGTGGGGCACCTCACCACGAAGCAGGTCAGGTCTCCGCCGTCGTCCCGACGCGAGTAAAGCACACGCATGCCGACGCCCCTGAGGAAGGGGTGAGGCGTTTCGGGTACGTCGCCGAGGTCTCTCACGATGCTCATGAATGATACCTGTATCTGGTGCCGGAAGAGGTTTATTCCAGCATCTTCTCCACGCCGCCTCTGATCAGCCTCCGCCGCCGGCGGTGTTGCCCCAGGAACTTGTTCACCGTCTCGGCGAGCCGAGACTTGCACTCTCGGCAGTCTATGCCTCCTCCTAGGCAGTCTACGTAGAGCTCGTGGGCCTCGTCGTCGTCGGTGAGCAGCATGTACCTGTACTGGTACATGGGGCACCTGGCCGGGTGGGCACCCGTCTCGGCCTCCGCTATCTTCCGCTCCACCAGCTCGGGCACGTCAGTGGTGTAGATGGCGGTCACAGGCTGGGATGACGACATCTTGGCATCCCCAGTCAACCCGGGAAGCATCCTGCCGTGCACCTGAGCCGGCTTCGGGTAGCCCAGCTTCCGGGCGACGTCCCTTGTTATCCTCCAGTAGGGGGCCTGGTCGATCCCCGCGGGCACCAGGCAGGGCACCGGCTCCCCCGCCCGCTCAGATGCGAGGAAGCACGGAGCCGCCTGCATCGTCGGGAAGAACATCTTTCCCAGGCTGGCGTCGTCGCCGAACCCGAACACGGCCTTCATAGCGGAGCAGGTGATGCCTCGGGCTATCTTCAGCGCCAGCGGGTAGAGCTCCGAGGCATGCCTCGTGTTGACGATGAACTCGGTGTTCTCGGGGTCGAACCCCAGCGCCATGACGTCCAGCGCGTTCTCCAGCACCCAGTGGCCGGAGACCTCCTCGTTGACGTCGTCTCTGATGAGCATCCTCTCGTCGTCGGTGAACTGGAAGAACAGCTTCGAGCCGAAGGCTTCCTGAAGGTGCCTCGTGAAGGTCCACGGGACGAGGTGCCCAAGGTGCACCGTCCCCGCGGGGCCCCTCCCCGTGTACAGCACGAACCTTCCGCCGAGCTCATGGTGATCCAGTATTACGTCTAGGTCCCTGTGGCTGTAGAACACGCCCCTCCGGAGCATGTAGTGGAGCCTACCCGTGTGCCCCCTGATCCGTTCAAGCAGCCCGGGGGTTATGGGCTCTGTGCCGAAACGCTCCATGAGCCCGTCGTAATCGATGTCCCCCTTTACCTCCCAGGGGGTGATGACTGGCGCTCCCTTATTGGCCACAATAGAGTGTCGTCACCTCACTCCACGGGCTTTATGAGGAAGTTGTCTAGGACTTCCTTGGCCTTCTCCCGCTTCGCCTGGAAGTCCACGAGGAAATCCTTCACCCGCTCCGCTAGCTGCTTTTTGCACTCACCGCAGAGTAGGGAGCCGGACTTGCAGGCAGATTCGCGTTCCCTCAATGCCTCGTCGTCTTCCTCGAAGAGGAAGTAGTAGTAGGCGTAGATGTTGCATATGCTGGGTCTGCCGCCCAGCCGCCGTTGCTCCTCCACGGTGTCCCTGCCCCCGGTGAACGCGCTCATCACCTTCTCGGCCGCCACCTTCGGCGGGTCCGTGGTGAATATGGCGGTCTCGGGCTGGCTTGCGCTCATCTTGCCGCCCTCTGCGAGCCCGGGAAGGAACTTGGCGTGTATCTGAGCCGGCTTGTAGTAGCCCAGCTTCTCCGCTATGTCCCGGGTTATCCTCCAGTAGGGGTCCTGGTCGATGGCCGCCGGTATGAGGCACGGGATGTTCCTGCCCTCCCTGTCCGACTGGAGGAAGCACACCATGGCCTGGAGCGCCGGGTGCCAGATGGCGCCGATGTTGTCGCTGTTCGTCAGGCCGAACACCGCCTTGACGGTGCTGAAGGTTATCCTCTTGGCGACCTTGAGGCCCAGCTTGTAGATGTGCTGTATGTGGTCCGAGTCGCTTATGATATGCGTCTTCTCCGGGTCCAGCCCGCACGCTATCACGTCCAGCGAGTTATCATAGGTCAGCCTGATGGCCTCTTCCAGTGTGAGGTCTTCCCTGTGGAGGAACTTCTCGTCGTCGGTCATCTGAAAGTAGAGGTCGGCGTCGAAGGCGTCCTGCAGGTACTTGCAGAAGAACCAGGGCAGCAGGTGGCCCAGGTGGACGTGCCCCGAGGGCCCCCGGCCCGTGTAGAGGCCCACCCTGTTGCCTTTCTCGTACTCGTCAAGCCACCAGTCCGTGTCCCTGTGGCTTATATATACTCCCCGCCGGAGCTGCATGTGCATGTACCCGGCGTGCTTGGCGATGCGGTCGGCGATGCTCTGGGTCATGTGCTGAACGCCGAACTGCTCTATGAGCTTGCCGTAGTCGATGTCGCCGCTCACCTCCCAGGGCGTCACCACCATCTCCTGTCTTTCTTGGTCCGTCATGCCTTGGTCTCTCCATTAACCTTCAGCGTCTTCGCTGGCTTGGTTTCTCTGTCGGGACTAGGGTGGCGCTTAGAAGTGGTTTCCTCCGCTAGGAGGAGCCCGTCCAGTCCGAGTGATACACACTCATTTCCCCGTCTCCGTACAATGAATGGTGCCTGAGGCTTTTAAAAAGGTATTCGTCACCCGGCGATGCGTTTGTACATGGAGACCCGGTCCACGTACTCGCCGCGGTACTTGACGCCACCCGGCAGCCTATCCTACTCTAGGTAGACCCGCCTCTCGTAGAGCCTAGTCGCGGGGCTGACGCCATAGACGAACCAGAGCCACTTCTTAGAAGTGACCTCCTTGAAGAACATTCTCGCCCCCGGAAACAACGGAGTTCCGTGATGTTAAACTAGAATGGGCAAACATCCTTGACCATGTAGAGGGCGTCTACGTACTCTCCCTTGTGCTTGATCTCTCCCGGGACGCGGCCGACCGCCCTGTAACCCATGTTCTCGTAGACGTGGATGGCCCTGTCGTTTGTGGCAAATACCTCCAACTTTATCTTCTCCAATCCAAGCCCGGCTGCATACCTCTCCGCCTCCCTCATGAGCTCCTGGCCTATGCCCACGTCCCGGTAGCCTCGCTTCACGGAGATGCCGAGGGTGCCTACGTGGCTCTTCCTGCCGGAGCCAAGCGCGACCTCGCACTGGCCCACCATCCGTCCATACACCTCGGCGACTACCCTGACGTGCCTGTCCTTCTCCATGTTGGACAGTGCGCGTGCGAGCCAGTCCACCTCCTGCTCCCGGGTCTGCTTGACCTCCATGAGTATCATGGCCTCCTCCTCGACGAGGCTGTTGATGAACTCCAGCATGTCGTCAAGGTCCTCCCACGTGGGGGTCCTCAAGACGACTTTTCTGCCGTCCCTGGCCTCGAACTCCCGTAGGATGGTTCCCGCCTTCATGTCTGACCTTGAATAGAAGAAAAAGGCGTATTAAAGGCTAGCTCAAGCCTCTAAGATGTCCAGAAGGGCCTGCTCAAGGGTCTTCCCCTCGGGTGGGTTCTCTATGATCTCGCCGACCACCTCACCGTTCACGTCCAGGACGACTATGTGCGGTATCTTGGCTACCTTGAAAACGTCTACCTCTGGCGGGCTCGGCGGTATCCTCCACCCCTTCCTCTTCGCGTCCCTCATGAGGTGGCCGAAAACCCTGACCTCGAGCTCCGCCTCCCGGTGGAGCAACGCCAGTATGGGGACGTTCCTGTGGCAGTCCGGGCACCACTCGGCGCTGAACACCACCACGACGAAATTGTCCGAGTGGCACCGTATCTTGGTGACTGCCTCCTTGTCAAGACGATAGTTCTCGTACTGCTCGTGTATACTCGGCGCCTTCTCTCTGCAGTCCTCCACGTACTCCAGCACCGGCTCAGAGGCCGCCCTGATCTTGTCCAGATCGTGCATCGCTTCCGTAGCGAAACCGGCTCATATAAACCAGTACAAATGTTGTAGACGTTGTAGACCTATAAACCAGTATATACTTTCTCTTCGATCTGAATCATTGTGATTAAGAATCTCCGCTTCGTCTTTGTTATCCTACTTTTTTTCATGCTTCTAGCGCCGCCCGTATACGCGGAGGAGGCCCCCCCGAACCTGATACTCCTCTCCTTCGATGGATACCAGAGGAACCATCTCTGGGAGCAGCTGGACGCCGGGGAGATGCCCAACCTCGAGAGGCTGATGGAGACCGGCGTCTACCTTGAGCTCAACCAGATAGACTACCTTACCCAGACCAAGACGGCTCACGCCCAGATGCTGTCAGGCTACCAGGCCAACGTGACGGGGGTCTACGCCAACCAGTTCGTATTCCACCCGCTGCCCACCGGGTATACGTTCCTAGAACGGGCTGAGAGCCACTTCGGGAGCGAGAACGTGGCCACGGGGTTCATCTCGGGCAAGACGCATAACATCGCCCCCGTTTTCGCCGACATGGAGGGGGTGGACTACGTGTCCACCGTGGACGAGTACCTCGAGGACGATACGGGCGGGACCGGCGAAAAGTTCCTGAGGTTCATTGACGACCACCACCAAGAACACTTCGTAGCCTTCTTCCACACCTCCGAGCCCGACAAGACCGGCCACCTCCACGGGGAGAACAGCCCCGAGTACCACGAGGGCGGGCTCAGGTGCGACAGGTACCTCGGCCTCATCCTCGACAAGCTTGAGGAATACGGGATAATGGACGAGACGCTGGTCTACGTCTGCACCGACCACGGCTTCCTCGAGGACGGATACGAGCACCCCCATGAGCCGCTCATATGGCTGGTCTCAAACGACCATAGGCTCGAAGCCAACGTGAACGAGACAAGGCTCTTCATCCCCGACATAGCCGCCACACTGTACCGGGCCCTCGGCATCACGGTCACCGAGCCGCCGCTGAGGGGCTACCCGCTGCAGGATCCCCTGCCCCCCGAGGCGGAGCAGAGGATGCCAGCGTGGGAGGACACCGTGTCGCCTGAACTACGGCTAGAGCTACCGGCTTCTGAGTCATCCCCTGAGTTGGTTTGGACGGTGAGCGACACCCTCGGCCTCACCAAGACATACGTGGTCGCGGAGAAACACGGAGTAAAGTACTTCAACGGCTCCGTGGGGGAGATCCTGTACGAGTCAGAGCACATAACCGGCCTGGAGGCGGAGTTCAGATACCGCCTAGACCTGCCGTTGAACGAGGAAATGTATAACATCACCGTCTACGCGTTCGACAGGAAGGAAAACATGACATCCACGACCATCACGGTCGGGACGGACACGCTGCCGCCGGTCATCGATTCACCCAGCTTCGACAACGCGGTATTCTATAACGACTATGTTCTATGGATCGTCTTCTTCGACAACGTCGGCCTATCCCGGGCTGAGGTTACCCTAGACGGAGAACTGGTCGAGGCCTGTAGATTCAACGACACGAAGACAGACCACTTGGATCACCTGCTTGACGTGTCGGAGATCCCCAACGGCGCCCACACGGTAACCATCTCAGTTAACGACGTCAACGGAAACACCGCAGAGGAAACAATCACGTTGACGGTCGATAAGCCCGGCTTCCTGTACCGTCTAACCGTCCGCATACTGGTCTTCTTCGATAAAATATTCTCCACTCTTACAGGCGGCTAAACCCTAGGACCTGTCCGCACCGCCTGTGATCAACGCGTCGGCGAAAGTCGCTGGAAGACCTGCCTCCTTTATCTCGTCGGCCACGCTCTGCACTGGGTACTCCCCCCGCCTGAACTCGACCCCCCTCTCCTCGGCGACGGTGATCAACGCGTAGCAGGCCCTGGGGTCGCCGTCCTTGGGCTTACCCACGCTGCCGTCGTTGATCACTTGGACCCCGTCCACGACCCTGTGGTACGGCTTGTGGGTGTGCCCGCACACCAGTGCATCCACTTCGAGGGGCTTCAGCATCCTCCTGAGGCTCGCCTCTGGCCTGTCCTCGTAGAGGTATTCGTTTATCTTGCGGGGGCTGCCGTGCACGAGCAGCAGTCTCCTGCCCCCCGCCTCGACCATTATAAGCTTCTCTAGGCCGCGTAGGTACTCTTTGTTGCCGGGGGGCACCGTCCGCGTCGTCCAGTCGATGCTCGCCTGCCCATCTAATTTCTCCTGCGTGGTGGTGTAGGCGCAGCCGCAGTCGCCTCTCTCGTAGCCGACGCCGTCGTCGTAGTTGCCCATCACCGTGGGGATCTCCAGCGTCTTCAGGAGGGACACCACCTCGTTGGGCCTGGGGCCGTAGCCCACGAGGTCGCCGAGACAATACACAACGTCTGGGCTCTGCTTCCTGATGTCGGCGAGGACGTTCCTCAGGGCCTGTATGTTCGAGTGTACGTCCGAGAAGACGGCTATTCGCGTCTCTAATCCCCTCTGCTTCTCACCTAAGCGACACCCTCTTACCGGTGACGGCGTAGCTCATGGACTCGCTTATGTAGCTGGCGTGGTCGGCTATGCGTTCTAGGTACCGTATGGTGAGGAGGTATGCTATGATCGTCTTGCCGTGCATCTTGGACTCCGTGAGCCTGCCCAGGTTCGCCAGGTATAATTCATCCGTCTCGGCCTCCAGCTTCGACATTTCCCACATCAGCCTCTCGTTCATGGTCTCTATGAACTCCAGGGACATGGCTACGCATTCCTTTGTTTTCTCGCCCATCTCCCTGAAGCCGTTCTCGTTGGGGATGGGCTCCCAGCCGCCCATCCTGTTCCTGATGTCGCTGATGTCCATGGCGTACCGGCCGAAGCGCTCAAGGTCGTAGGCTACCTTTATGTAAGCCTTGAGGGTCCGGAGGTCGTCTGCCATGGGCTGGTGGAGCGCCATGAATTCGGTGGCCCGGTCCTCCACCTCCTCGCTGAGTATGAGGATGGTGTTGCTCCAGGCCCGGGTCTGTACGTACGTGTCCTCGCCGTCGAAGAAACCCTTCAGCGATATCTCCAGGGCCTCCATGGCTAGGCGTCCCATCTTGATCAGCAGGGACTTGATCTGGCTCAATCCTATGTCTAGTGGTCTGCTCATTTTTGTCACCCGAACCTCCCCGTTATATAGTTCTCGGTTAGCCCGTTCCGGGGGTTCTCGAACACGTCTCTGGTGGCGCCGAACTCTATGATCTCGCCGAGGTACATGAAGGCTGTCATCTCGCTGACCCTGGCGGCCTGCTGCAGGTTGTGGGTCACCAGCACTACCGTGTATCTCTCCTTGAGCTCCCTCATAAGCGCCTCTATCTTCATGGTGGCTATGGGGTCCAGGGCGCTGCAGGGCTCGTCCATGAGGATGATTTCGGGGTTGATGCTGAGGGCCCTGGCGATGCAGAGGCGCTGCTGCTGGCCGCCACTGAGGCCGAACGCGTTCATCCGGAGCCTGTCCTTGACCTCGTCCCAGAGGGCCGCGCCTCTGAGGCTTTCCTCGACTATCTTGTCCAGTTCGTCGCCTGACGCCGTCTTGTGGAGCCTTGGACCGTAGGCGATGTTGTCGTAGATGCTCATGGGGAAGGGGTTTGGCTTCTGGAACACCATGCCGACGGTTTTACGCAGCGTGTACACGTCTTCGTCGGTGTCGTAGATGTTGCGGCGGTCGATGTAGACGTCTCCCGTCGTCCTGCAGCTCGGGATTATGTCGTTCATCCGGTCGATGCTTCTGAGCAGCGTGCTCTTGCCGCATCCGCTGGGCCCCATGAAGGCCGTCACGATGTTGCTCTTGATGGCTGCGTTTACGTCTTTGAGGACGTGATTGTCGCCGTACCAGAGGTTGAATCCCTTGAAGACTACCTTGTCGTTGGCCCGCCGTGGGCTGAACGCGGCGGCGTCTCCGTTGATCATGTATGTTTTGCTCATGGTCCGAGCTTCCTTAGGTAGTGGTTTCTTATGAGGAGCGCCGACACGCTCATGGCCATGAACATCACGAGGAGCACCAGGCTGGCGCCGAAGGCGTTCTGCAGGCCCTCCGCGGTGTGTCCCTGGGTGGCTAGGAGGTAGATGTACATGGGGAGGCTGCCCGTGGGGCTCCTCAGGGTCCTCGGCACGAATGCCTCCAGGCCCGAGCCCGCGGTGAGCCACACTACGGCCGTCTCGCCTATGGCTTTACCCATGCCGAGGAGCACACCGGTCACGATCCCCGGGACCGCCGCGGGAAGCACGACCCTGAGGATTGTCTGCCACTTGGTTGCCCCCATTGCTAGGCTCGCCTCCCTGTACTCCCTGGGGACGACCTTGATGGCCTCCTCCGAGGCCCTGATGGTCCAGGGGAGCATCAGGAAGCTCAGGGACACCGCCCCGGCCAGGAGGCTTGTCTTCAGCTTCAGGTAGTACACTAGGAACTGGAGGCCGAAGAGCCCTATCACTATGCTGGGCATCCCCGCTAGGGTCTCGGTGAAGAACCTGACGGTCCGCGTCACGACGTTGTCTGGGGCGTACTCTGCTAGATATATCGCCGAGGCTATGCCCAGCGGCCCACCCAGCAGGGTACACAGGCTCACGAGGTACAGGCTGCCGACTATCTGGGGGTATATGCCGCCGTACTCGAACCGGTAGGGGCGGCCTGTGAGGAACTCGAGGCTGATGGCTCCTACGCCGTTGGCCGTCACCCAGACGACTATTATGGGGAGCATGACTATGCTCAACGCCACAGCCGCGTACAGGAGAGCCCTCACCAGCTTCTCTTTCTGCACTTCGTTCACTGGATGTTTCTCCTCCTGATGACGAAGGTGGCGATGAAGTTGAGGGCGGCGACCATGAAGAACAATACGACACCGATGGCGAACAGTGCGTGCTGGTGGGTGGACCCCCACTCGGCGTAGCTGAACTCTATCGCTATGGTGCTGGTGAGCATCCTCACCCTGTCCAAGATGCCGGTTGGTATCCACGGGGTCTCGGGGTTGCCCACCACCATCAGCACGGCCATGGTCTCCCCCATGGCGCGGCCGACGCCCAGCACGAGGGCGGCCCTTATCCCCGACGAGGCGGAGGGAAGCACCACGTTTCGGACGGTCTGCCACTTGGTGGCCCCCAGTGCCAGCGACGCCTCCCTGTAGGATCTGGGCACCGCTCTGAGGCTGTCCTCTGCTATCGTGATGAGGTTGGGCAATATCATGAAGGCCAGCACTATCCAGCCGGCGAGGATGGACTCGCCTCTGCCGCCTACGTGGTCTCGTATGAACGGGACTAGGACCGTTAACCCGAAGAACCCTATGACTACAGAGGGGATGCCTACGATGACCTCTACGGATGATTTTATGATGTTTCTAACCCAGAACGGGGAGAACTCCGAGAGAAAGATCGAGGATGGTATGCCAATCACGGTGGCTATGACTACGGCTCCTACCACTACGCCCAGTGTCCCCACTATAGTCGGGAATATACCGAAGAGTTCTCGATGGGGGCTCCACGTCATACCAAACAGGAAACCAGGGGTTAATACTTTGATGCCTTCCTGTAGAAGGAAGGCTGTGATGAGGAAGACTATAACGGCTGAGAGGGAGGCGCATAGGAAGAGTATCCTGCTTACCATGTCCCCGGTTCTCATCCTTCTTCTTCCTTTTTAGCTTCAAAAAGAGGGTTTAGTAGATGGGTATGTAGCCGAGGTCCTCGACGATCGCCTGCCCCTCAAGGCTCTGGACGTACTCTATGAAGGCCGCCTCTAACGGGTCCGGCATTCCTTTAGTGAACATCCAGAGTATCCTCGTGATGGGGTACTGGCCGTTGTTGACGTTCTCGACCACTGCCTCTACGCTGTTTATACTCGCTGCGCTTACCGTGTCGTCGATGTAGCCGAAGCTGACGTACGCGACGGCGTACTGGTTGCTGGCCACCGCGGCCCTCATCTCGCCGTTGCTCGGCTTGACGCCCGCGTTCGCCGCGAACTCCTTGCCGCCCATGGCATAGTCCACGAAGACCTCCCGGGTGCCGGAGCCCTCTTCACGGGTGTATACCTCTATCTCGTGATCCGGGCCACCGATCTCGTTCCAGTTAGTTATCTCCCCGCTGAATATCTCTGAAACCTGCTCAAGCGTCAGATCGAGGCTCCCTGACAGCGGGTTATCTGGGTTTACTATTACTGCAACGCTGTCCTTGGCTACGCTGAACGCGACGAGGTCCGGGTAACTCAGCAGCTCTGACGCCTTGATGTTTCTCGACGCTTCACCGATATCGACTTCCCCTGATCCCGCGGACTTCACTCCCGCCCCTGAGCCGCCTCCGGCGACGCTTACGTCTACCTTAAGGTGCTGCTCCATAAACAGGTTAGCGCATTCCTGGGCTATGGGGAGGACCGTTGTTGAACCTGCGATGGAGAGGCTCCCCGTGAGCTCCACCTCTCCCCCCTCGGCTAACTGGTTTTGTAGGTCCTGTATCTGTTTGTTGTATGTTATTTGGCCGGCGGTTAGGTAGCCTGCGGCTGCCCCGATGATCAGTGCAACGAATGCGTAGGTTATGAGTTGGTTCTGGTCACTCATTTTTATATTCCTCTTCCGTGGCGCTATATGGAGGAACGGAATAAATAGATTTCTTATATAATATAAAGAAAAGACATTAGACTATGTTATATCAATATATCAATATAGTTACATATATTTCACAACCGTACACCCAAAATTTCGATAAATATATTTACCTCCGTCTGCGATATAGTGGCTGGTGAAAACATATTGGTGAGCAGAAGCCCAGGCGAGGAACTACGAAAGGTGCAGGTGACAGGCGGCTCAACCTACATAGTGTCGCTGCCCAAGAACTGGGTGGAGCAGATGGGGCTACAGAAGGGAAGCGTCGTACGGATAAACCAGAAGGACGACCTCACCCTCTGCCTCCAGCCCCAGGGAGCCGATACAGTGGACGGCACCCGAAGAGTAATCATAAACCCCAAACAGGACGACACCCCGGAGAGCATAGTCCGCAGGGTGGTCTCTGCGTACCTCATGGGTTACAACGTTTTGCAGCTGAAGAACAGCCAGCAGAGAATCGACAGCAGCCAGAGGTTCACAGTGAAGGACTTCACCCGCAAAAAGCTGGTGGGCACCGAGATCCTCTCGGATCTGCCCAAGGAGCTCACACTCCAGGTGCTTCTCAGCTACGCGGAGCTCTCGGTAAAAGACGCGTTGAGGCGCATGAGCATTATAGCCGCCGCCATGCACAGGGACGCGATAACCGCCCTCGGCACGGAGGAGTCCAGCCTCGCACGGGAGATCGTGGCCATGGACGACGAGGTGGACCGGTTCAACCTCTACATCGTCCGGCTCCTCAAGGTGGCCGTGACCGACAGCCACGTGCTTAAGGAGAGCGGCCTCAAGTCGCCACGTGAATGCCTGGGGTACAGGCTCATAACGAAGTCCGTGGAGCGTATGGCGGACCACGCCGTGAACATCGCCCATAACCGGCTGGAGCTCACCCTGAGCGTGGTGAACGACGAGGTGCTGGAGGAGTTCCAGAAGCTAAGCGAGTTCGCGCTTGAGATATTCGAGTCAGCCATGGACGCGTTGTTCGAGGCGGACTATGGCTTGGCGGATAAGGTGCTTAACAAGGCTGAGCAGACGCGTAGATTCGAGACGGAGGTCCTGTACAAGATAGTGAAGCACGCGCCCCCCGAGGAGATGCCCGCCCTCAGGATGATCGTGGAGAGCATCCTGCGTACAGCGGAGTACGGCGCAGACATAGCCGAGGTGGTCCTCAACATGACCATCAAAGACGCCGTCGTCGAGGCGTAAGGCTCGCTAACCGAAGGTGTGCCGGAAGGCCGCCTCACCCAACACCTTTCCAGTCCCGTCTAGTATCTCGAAGGACAGTTCGTACGTCCTTCTCGCGACATCCTCGACGGTGATCACTGTAGTCTCATCCCTGTCGCCTATCCGCCACCTACTGTATGGCATCGATTCGCCGGGATAGGTGCGCTCCCCCGGCATGATCAGTCCGTCGTTTCCCTTGAAGCTCGGGCGGTACATCCGCCGGTAACTGTGTGTCCCGTTGGACAGCGTCATCCAGACCTCCGCAGCGTAGGCGGGCAGATCGTGAGGGTTGTATAGCTCTGGGTAGAACTTGTCCAGCACCGGCACGTCGTATAGGCGCGTATACTTCGGACGGTAGCCTGTGATCTCGACCGTTGACGGCGACTCGACGCGGCCTGTATGGACGCTGAAGAAGCCAATCTTTCCCTCGCCGGCGCGTTCCGCCGTCAGTTTCTGGTAGGGGTACAGGTGATCTGGGTCTAGGTATACTTCAGCTAATTTTAATGAGGCGTTGTCAACGATCACCTCGTAGTTTGACCTGTTCAAGCCTAGATAGTAGACGTAGCGGGATATCTCGTCGTCGACGACGAAAGCCTGCTTAATCCTCCTGCTGTGGTCCTGTGAGGCAACGGAGACGGCGATGACCGCCACCAACACGGCGACAGCCGCCCTGTAGAGGCCCCTCATGGCGATTCTACTGTCGCTTCATAGCGAATATATGTTTGATCCATCTAGAAAACCGTCGGCGCCTGAGAACCTTTTTTAAGGCTTGACGCGTCGGTCTTAATCCGCTGGGACCGTGGTCAAGCTTGGTACGATACGCGGTTCGGGTCCGCGTGATCCCCGGTTCGAATCCGGGCGGTCCCACCACTAATTAAATGTAAATAAAATGGTTTATGAGACGATGATCTTTGGCACCGCGGCCAAGTTCTCGTCCCCTTCATCTGCTTTAGGCTTCATGTTGGAGCCCTCCCAGATACAGTGCCCCAGCTCCGAGCATGGGCTGTCTCTATAAATCTTCAGGCAGTCTCTGCATGGGTTCATCTAGTTACCTGAGGTTTGGGTATAGGCACAACGAGCATATAATATTTGCGACATATTTGTCATATAGGAAGATATAAATGTCCTATTTGACATATCATTATTTCCCTGACAGCTACCTGTTCTCGCCGCCCTAATCCCATCCCCGACAAGTGTTATACCTCTCTAAACCCGTATCCTCAGTGATCCGCCATGATATGGCTCACAGATGAGACCAAGGCGCTCATCGAGAAACTGGAGAAAGGCATCGACAAGCCGAGGATGCAGGCCAACTGGGAGAAGCTGATGGAGTTCGCGCCCATCCACTCCGGAAGCCCCGAGGAGGTGCAGGCCATCAAGTACATCCAGAGCAGGCTCGAGGAATACGGCCTAGAGACCAGGATGCACTGGTTCGAGGCATACCTGAGCGACCCCAAGCACAGCAGCCTAAGGATAACCCACCCCGTGGAGATGGACATCCAGTGCACGCCGTACAGGCAGGTGGGCACGACGCCCCCGGAGGGCTTCGAGGCCGAGATCATCTACGTGCCGCCCGAGGAACTGGGCTACGCCGAGTGCAGCGGCAAGGTGGTGCTCTGCGAGCAGAAGACCAGCGGAGACTGGATGGGGCTCAGGGACGGGTTCCTGCTGCGGCTCCAGAAGATGGGCCTCAAGGGGCTCGTGGTCATCGAGCAGGACGACTACATGCCCACCGTGGTCCACCAGCGGGCCGACTTCAGCGTCAGCGGCAGCCCGACTCCCGGGAACATCGGCGACATCCAGACCATCCCGGCCATCCTCCACATAAGCAACCGCGACGGCCAGGCCCTCAAGAAGCTGGTGAAGCAGGGAGGCGTAAAGGCCCACATAGTCTCCGTGATGGACACCGGCTGGAAGACCCTGCCGCTTCTGGAGGCCGAGATCAGGGGAAGCGTCGAGCCAGACAAGTTCATACTCGTCAACGGCCACGTGGACACGCCGCCGTTCAGCCCAGGCGTCGTGGACAACCTCTCAGGCAACACCGCCATAATGGAGGCGGCGCGGCTACTAAACGCCAACAAGGACAAGCTCAGGCGCAGCGTCCGCATAGCGATATGGACGGGCCACGAGATAGGCCGGTACGCCGGCTCCACGTGGTACAACGACGCCACGTGGCACGAGCTCCGGCACCGCTGCTTCTGCAGCCTTAACATCGACAGCCCCGGCGCCGAGGGAGCCACCGGGTTCAGGGCCGTCCAAGTCACCGAGGCCATGGACGCCGCCCAGGACACCATCGAACACGTGCAGGGCAGCAGGGTGGAGAACCTCAGGTGGGCGACCCGGGCAGGCGACGGCAGCTTCTGGGGCACCGGCATGCCCCACGTCAGCGTAACCACCAGCCGCCCCCCCGAGCTATACGACCCCCACGTCAACTACAGCGGCGGCGGCTGGTGGTGGCACACCCCCTACGCCACCATGGACCACGGCGACGTGGACGTCCTGGAGATGGACGTCAAAGCCGAGCTGGGCTTCATAGTCAGGATGACCAACAGCCCCGTGCTGCCCTTCAGCTTCACAGGCTACGCCGAGCGCATGCACGGCATCCTGGAGGAGATGCAGGACAAGTCCGAGAAGGTCCGCGCCTACTTCAACCTGTACCCTGTGATCGAGCGCGCCGAGGAGTTCATGCGGCTCAGCAAGGAGCTGGACACAGCGATAGAGCAGAAGGCCAAGACACTCTCCGAGGCCGAGATCATTGATCTTAACACCCGCCTCATGTGGGTCTCCCGGCACATAAACCCCGTCGCCCACAGCAACGCGGGGCCCAGCGAGCAGACCACCATGGAGACCTTCGGCGCCCAGCCCTTCCCCAGGATATCAGCCATCACGGACCTGGCCAACATGACGCTGCACCAGAGCCACGAGTTCAAGCTCCTCAAGAACCACCTCCTCAGACAGAGGAACATCGTCGAGGAAGGCTTCACCCAGGCCAACAAGCTCGTCGAAGAGATCCTCGCCAGCCTGAAGCAGCCGAGATGACCCACTCCCCACTGTTCCGCGTCGGGCTGCTCCTCACCGAGAGATGCGACGCCGCTTGCCGCCACTGCTGGTTCAGCTCAAACACGGACAGGAATGAAGCCATGACCCTAGAACAGGCGAAGAAGTACATCGACGAGGCCGCGGCCAACGGCGCCCGCTGGGTGAGCTTCACCGGTGGCGAACCCTTCCTCGTCCACAGCCTACTCCTGGGCCTCACCGAGTACGCCTCCAACACGGGCCTCCTCAGCGAGGCGGTGACCAACTGCAACTGGGCGACCAGCACAGAAAAAGCCCTCCAACGGCTGTCACCCCTCAAAGAGGCCGGGCTGGAAACCCTGAACATGAGCGTAGACGACTTCCACCAAATGACCATACCCCTCACACGGGTGAAAAACTGCTTCGAAGCAGCCAAACGGCTCGAACTGAAACCCGTGCTCATGATAACCGTCAAAAAGAAAAGCGATATCACCGCCCACAGGATCACCGCCCTCCTAGAGGACTCCAATATCCAGGTCCTCGGCGCCGAGAAGCTGCCGAACCCCAGCGCCCTCGCCATGGAGACCCACTTCACCCCCGTCGGCCGCGGCAAAAAAACACCCAGACAAGAGATGAGATACACCAAAGTCGAGAGCCAGCCCTGCAGACAGGCACTCACCGATATCGGCGTCAGGCCCAGCGGCGACGTGATGCCCTGCTGCGGCCCCCTCGGCGCCCAAAACGACGCAGCCATCGGGAACCTCGAGGAAGAAAGACTAAGCGAGATACTGGAGAAGGCGTGGAACAGCCCCCGGCTACGGGAGATCCACGAGAAAGGCCCCCCTCAGCTAGACGGGTCATACGTTGGCCTCTGCCACATGTGCGTCGAAGCATACAGGAAAGGGAAGGAAGGACCCGGTTAAGGGTCCCAATGGCAATACCTGTATGGCTTGGCCCCGGTAACACCCTAGGGCTAGAAACCTGATCCATGACTGAATGTAAAAGATCAAGCATGTAGCCGAGACCTACACACTAGAACGACTCAAGCCTCCGCCGCAGGAACCCCACCCTGCCCACATAGGTGCCGTCGAGGGTGTAGACATCGAAGTCATCCATGTTCACCGCATCGGTCCTGAATAGGGGCCCCAGGAGGCTCTTGGGTGACTCCGTGTTCACCGGCAGCCCCCCCAGGAGGTCGTTGAACATGGGCATTATGATGATCTCGGGGCTGCCCGGCTCCACGAGGTAGTTCTCCCTGAACGCCTCAAGCGGGGCCCCCTCGGTCTTTAAGTTGTCCTGCTCCAGGAACGCAGTGGCGAGGCTCTCCGGGTCGCACCTGCCCCTAACCCACGCCCTCTCGGTCACCCGTATGCCGAGGGGCGTGTTCAGCATAACCGTTGGATGGTTGTGTGCCATCACCACGCAGTCCACCGCCATGATCTCCGGCGGAGGCCAGGCGTGGCCGTGGAGGCACGCCACCTGGAACTCGTCGCCTATTATGACGCCCTTCGAGGAGTGGAGGCTTACTTCGTCCGGGAGGTACCTCTGTATGTTGGCGTCGTGGTTGCCCCTGGTAACGTCTACGCGGTCCACCGCTTCGAGGAGGGCCTCGAAGAACCGGGGTATCTCCCGCTTCTCCTGGAAGCTGGTGGCGGGGACGCCGTGCTTGACGTCGCCCACCAGTATGAGCCTGTCCGGCCGGTGCTCCTCGAGGAGAGCCAGAAGCTCATCCAGCATCCGGGTCCACTGGTAGGGTATGTTGATGCCCTGCTTGGCCAGGTCGTACTCCATGCCCAGGTGGAGGTCCGCCGCCAGCAGCACTCGCTCCCCTGACTCGACCATCAGCGCGGGGTGCGGCGTCAGCAGGCGGATCATACGATGATCACCATGCACAGCGGGGTTTAAAGGGTTCACCCACCGCGGGGGTGCTATACAATTAAGAGCAGTGAGCCCCAGATCAATGTGATGTCGGCGCCGTTGAAGGAGCACCTTGTGCTGGAGCAGGTGCTGGGCGAGGTGAGGACCCGCAGGGAGCTTTCCCGGTTCAACTGGAAGCGGCTCATGGACTCCTTCGGCGACAGGTTCACCCGGGCGTGGAGGATGGTGACCGAGAACCGCGTCAAGCGGTACGTCTTCAGGCCAAGCGGCAGGGAGATATGGATCGCCGTGGGCAACAACGCGGAGTACATGATCTACCCCCACGCCGGGTACTGCAGCTGCAGCGACTTCTACTTCAGGGTCCTCGACCAGGAGGTGGCCGTCTGCTACCACGTTCTCGCCCAGAGGCTGGCGGAGGCGCTGCGCCACTACGACACGGTACACGAGGACGACGAGGCGTACGGCACGCTCATGGGCATCTGGAAGAGGTACGCCGTGGAGGACGGCAGCTAAACCTTTAAACACAGACGGTTTCTAGTGTTGCTGATGACCATAGAGGTGCTCTTCGACTTCGTGCAGAAGCTCGTCTTCATGCTGGGCGTCGCCGCGCTGGCGCTGGCCTTCATGTACATGTACACCGCCGAGGCCGGTAAAGGCGTCGAGTAATATCCTTATACGTGTCACCCCACATTCCATTCTGAACCATGTCCATAGACGACATCATCAAACGCATACTCAAGCTCAAGCCCAACCTCACCGAGGAAGCCGTCAGACGGCTGATAGACGAGGAGCGCGCCAAGGCGGCGGGGCTCCTCACCGAGGAGGCAGCCGCTCACCTGGTGGCGAGCAACCTGGGCATCAACGGCGCCGGGGAGAAGATCGAGGCCAAGCTCAAGATAGGGGACCTGACCGCGGGGCTCAGCGACGTGAGCCTCACGGGCCGCGTCATCCACATCTTCCCGAGCCACACCTTCGACCGCGACAACCAGCGCAAAGGCAAGGTGCTTAGGCTCATCATGGGCGACAAGACCGGCTCAGTCACCGTCGTGTTCTGGGACGACAAGGCGGACCACGTAGAGGCCAGCAAGCTGGCGCCGGGCAAGATCATCCGCATACTCCACGGCTACAGCCGGGAGCGTCGAGGCGACATAGAGGTGAACATGGGCAACAGGGGCCAGATGTTCATGGAGCCCATGGACGCCGTGGACGAAGACTATCCCTCCGTGGACTCGTTCTTCGTTACCCCCGCAGGGGTCTTCAAGGAGGGCACAGTCCACATCCAGGGCGTAGTCGTGGACAGCTTCCCCGTGAACACCTTCGTGAGGCAGGACGGCAGCGAGGGACGGGTGAGCCGGCTCGTCATAGAGGAAGGCGGCGCCAGGATGAACCTGGTTCTCTGGGACGACAGGGTGGACGAGTACGGCGGAATAGAGAAGGGGACCCGGATACGGGTGGTGGCCGGGAGCGCCCGCACCGGCAACATGGGCAGCCCCGAGGTCCACGTGGGCTGGAACACCGAGATCGTCGAGGTGGAGCACGGCGTCAAACCAGACGAGGCCGTGCCCTTCTGGACCAAGATAGGAGACCTCCGCGAAGGCATGGGCAGCGTCAACGTCGCTGCGCTGGCAACCCAGGTTAGTGAACTGAGAGAGTTCGTCAGACGCGACGGCTCAGAGGGCAGGGTCGTCTCAGTTCTGCTGGAGGACGAGACCGGCACCGTCCGGCTCAGCCTCTGGGACGGCGACGTGGACCTAGTCGACCAGATAGAGGAAGGCAGCATAATGGTAGTCGAGAACGGCTACACACGGGCCGGCTACGGCGGCATAGACCTCAACGCCGGCCGAAACGGAAGAGTCCACATAGACCCCGAGGGCCTCGACGTGGAGCTCCCCGAGATAGAACGCAAGGTCACCCGCGTCATAGACCTCAGGGAGGGCCAGAGGAACGTCACGGTACGCGGCCAGCTGCTGGACGACCCCGTGCAGCGGGACATAGAGACGGTGCGGGGCCCGGCCACGGTCACCAACTTCCGCATAGACGACGGCACCGGGGAGGCGAGGGTAAGCCTATGGAGGGACCACGCCGAGGCCGCGATGGACCTGACGGCGGGCGCGGAGATCAGGCTGGAGTACATGAACGTGCGGGAGCCCTTCGACGGCTTGATCCAGGTCAGCAGCGGGGCTTTCACCAAGATGGTCGTAGAACGAGAGTAAAAAAGGGGAGGGTGGCTAACCCTTCTCGATCTTCGTCAGGCTATTCTCGAATATCTCCAGAGCAGAGTCCACCAGATCGCTCGTCACAACTAGGGGGGGCATCCACCGTATCACGCTTACGCCGCAGTTTACTATGGCTAGGCCGTTCCTGAAGCACTCCATCATCACCTCACCTGTCTCCTTCTGGGCTGGCTCCTTCGTGGCCTTGTCCTTGACGAGCTCGACGCCCACCATGAGGCCCTTGCCGCGGACGTCCCCCATCATGGGGTGCTCGTCCTTCATCTCTTCTAGCCTGTCCTTGATGTGTTTGCCCTGCTTCTGCGCGTTCTCGAGGAGGTTCTCTGATTCGATGACGTCTATCACGGCCAGCGCGGCGGCGCAGCTCACGGGGTTGCCGCCGAAGGTGCTCGCGTGGCTGCCTGGCTTCCAGTCCTGTATGTCGGCTCTGGACGCCATGACGCCGAGGGGCATCCCCGCCGCTATGCCCTTGGCCACGCATACTATGTCGGGTACCACGTCATAGTGTTCGATGCCGAACCACTTGCCGGTTCTGCCCATGCCTGCCTGTACCTCGTCGGACGCGAAGAGTATGCCGTGCTCGTCGAGAAGCTTCTTCAGCTTCTTGAAGTAGCCGTCAGGGGGCACCACATAGCCGCCCTCTCCCTGGATGGGCTCGGCCATCAGCATGGCCACCTCGTCCGGGGGCACGTAGCGGTGGAACAGGTACTCGTCGATGTAGTCCACGCACGCGTAGCCGCAGCTCGGGTATTCCAGGTTGAACGGGCACCTGTAGCAATACGGGTAGAAGATGTGCTCCACGCCCGGGATGAGCGGAGCGAACCGCGCCCGCTGGTAAGGCTTGCTTGCCGTGAGGCTCACAGCGCCTAGGGTTCTGCCGTGGAAGCTGCCAATGTAGGCTATGTAGCCTTGGCGGCCCGTGTGCCAGCGCGCCACCTTCATGGCCGCCTCGACGCTCTCGGCGCCGCTGTTACCGTAGAAGAACTTCTTCCTGTGGCTGCCGGGCACCAGGTCGTGCAGCCTCTCCCCTAGGTTTACGTAGTCGTCGTAGAAGAAGTCGGTGTAGCTGTAGTGGATGAACTTGTCCGCCTGGTCTTTGATGGCTTTGACCACCTTGGGGTGGCTGTGGCCGACGCTGCACACCGCCAGCCCCGCGTTCATGTCGATGAACTCGTTGCCGTCCACATCGACTACTATGCTTCCCTCGCCACGCTCGATCACGAGCGGGTACGCCCTGCCGAAGCTCGGGGATATAACCGCGGAGTCCCGTTCGACGATCTTCTTAGCCTTAGGGCCCGGCGGGGTTACCTTAATCTTTGGATAAGACATTCAGATCCCTTCTGTTGAAGGGTGGACTGTGAGCCTTAAAAAATTGACCTTTACATAGTCAACGTTATCTCTATTATGGATATCTGGGCTTCTTTACCGTCGTCTCTCGTCAAGGTGTCGGTCCCCACCTTGATGTCCTTGACGACGGCGTCCTTGAGGAAGACCCTGCGGAGCAGCTGCACCATGTCGACGGCCTTGCTGATATGCTTGCCCCGGGCCCTTACCAGCACGGTCTCGGAGCCGTCGTTGAACAGGGTGAGGCACGCCACCACGTAGTTCATGATGGGCTTCACTCCCATGATCACGAGGTTACGTCTCCTAGGATCAGGCATCAATTCTTCCTCCCATATCTTGATAGCCTTCAGAAGATGAGGCCAAGGGTCTGCGCGGACTGTCACATGGATGGCGTCTATAGAGGTACGAATACACGGGCCAGTATCACTGCCGCGATAAGTAATGACGCCGCCCCTACGACGAACTCCGGCGGTATCTTGACCCCGTTGGTCTCATCCTGGAAGAACCTCATTAGGCCCGCGCTGCTCTGAGGCATCCCAGGAGAACTTTGACGTTTTTTCTTGCTCATCCCTTGCTCGCTTCCTCTTACTCACGAGTCCAATAATAACCTTTCCGAGCCTCAGCGCCTATCTTTTGGGCGCATGAAGTCGGTTAGGTTGAACTGGGTGTGGTCGTTCTCAGGCTCCTCGCCGAAAAGGGAGTCTATCTCCTCCCGCACGAGCCTTAATCTGTCGCTGTAGTACTCCCCCAGGTTGTACGTCTCGACTATGTTCTCCGCGGAGTCGATGTACTTCTCTATGCCTCCCTTGTGGACCGTCAATAGTATGGGGCCGCCGCACCTGTCGCAGGTGCCTTTGAGCGGCGGCCGCCTGTACTTTTTGTTGCACTTGCTGCACCTGAAGGTCTGCCTGGTGAAGGCCCTGAGGTTGCCTACGATGTCCTTCATGAAGTGGCTGTTGAGTATCTTTAAGGCGACGATCTGGCCGTCCACGGCCCGCAGCTTCTCCGTTAGATCCAGCTGGCTCTCCAGCTTGTCCAGCATGGTGTGGAGCGTGTTGTACGCCCCGGCGTGACCGCCTAGGTTGATGTCGCTGCACTCCTTGGTGTATTTGAAGCCCATGTACTGGGCCGCGGTGCCGAGTCTGCCGCCGAGGGTGTCCACCAGGGGCGCGAACTGGGAGGGAGGTGCGCCTTCCATGCACATCTTGTAGAATTCGGGTGGGTATCGGCCGATGACGTCAACGTTGTGGCTCTCCTTGTCCACCTCCGAGGGGTTGAGGTTGGGGATGACGAATAACGGTGCGTCCATGAGGCCGCCGCTCTGCTCCGGCAGGTACTTCTTGCTGAAGTTGAGCAGCGGGTCCAACGCCATTAAGATGGCGTCCTCGTCCCCGTCGCAGTTCCTGCGCTTGGCGGCGTGCCAGTATGGGTGGGCGTAACAGTTACGGACCTTGCTCCACCCCATGAGGCGGCCGACGATGGCGGCGCTTGTATGCGGGGCGAGCCCCAGCACTATGTGGCCGATGAGCTGGTCCCTGTTGTCAACTTCATAATAAGGCTCAATCTTGTAGAAGTCGCGGAGCTCGTCGTCGAGGAACTTGGTGACTTTGACGAGGTAGTCGCCGCACTCCTCCGGTAGCACGATGTCTTGGACCATGAGCTCCAGCATCTGGTCCTGCCGCGTAAGCGGCTCACCATCCACGTCTATGGTGTACCCCATCTCCCGCAGCTTCTCCGCGGGCACCCCCACCTCCCCCGGCTTGAAGTGGGTTAGGGGTATGTCCGTGAGGTCGAAGCGGAGGGTGCCGTCTTTGAAGACGCTGAGGTCGTACCTGGCGCGGAGGATGCCCTTGCCTAGGTGCTCGGGCATGCGGCTCTCGTTCATGAGCCGTTTGACGCACTTGATCCTGTTGGGAATGATGCCACCGATGTGTCTGCGCGCGTTCTCAAGCTCCTCCCTGAGGTCGATCTCCGTCCAGTCGTAGCCCACAGTGTCTGTGTTGCATGCGGGGCACGTGTCGCTGTTGGTGAGGGTCTTGCAGCGTGGGCACTGTTTCCTCATCACGGTGACGGCGCCACAGTTATCGCAGAGGGCGGTCCTGGCCGGGTAGCCGCACTCTGGACAGTCCAGTCTCACAAGCTGGACCCTGATCTTGTCGCCGCGCTTTGAACGCGTTATGTCCCTCTGGGGGCCGCCGGCGTTGCCCACGGGGAAGATGCAGTGAACATAGGGGCTCATCCTCCTCTCCTTCGCCTTCTCGGGCCTCCCCATGCGGGCGCCCACGTAGACGTAGGCCTTCTCCTTAACTGTGAAGCCCGCCCATTGGTTCACCTGCTGAAGCGGAGAGTCGGCCTCCGCTTCGACGTATTTCCTGTCCAGCGCCATGCAGCGTTCAAGGACGGAGTCGGCTTCTTCGAACTTGACGGCGCCATCCTCGACGGTATGGGGCACGAGGAGGGTTTCAAGGGTCTCCTTATCCTCATGCCCGAGCCTTATACCTTGTCCGCGTTGGCTCCAGCTCTCCGCGAGGGCGTTTCTGAGCCTGATCAGCCTGTCCAAGGTCGTCCTTGACCAATCGTACGTATATCTGGGGTGCAGCGGCGCGTCAATCCTGGTGAGCGCGATGGCTTCCGAGGGCGTTGGAGAGTTCCAAGGGTCGGCCACCAAATCGGTTATGACGTCAACGGGCAGCCCAGTAAGCTCCTCCACCGCTGTGACGCCCACGGCCTCAAGTGCGTATTCGACGTCTAGGCGCCACTGCTCCTCGTCGTAGCCCGCGGGAAGCAGAGCCTGGTTGAACTGGAGGAAATCACCCGCGTTGATGAGCACGTCTCCGTTGAAGAGGATCTCCTCCACTTCGTCGTATATCTCCTCGGCCTTCTCCACGTTGTCCACCCTGACGACCGAGCCGTTCCTCAGCTTGACCACCGGCGGCTCGACGGTGTCCACTGGGCAGACGGCGGCGGACTTACCTGGTAGCTCGATCCTGAGCTGCAGCCCGGTGGTCATGAACCCGTTCAGCGTCACCATGGTGGCTGGGTGTACGCCGCAGGCTGCGAGACCCGTGGTGCGGGCTCTGCCGTAGCGGAGCCTGAAGCCGCCGGGGGTGTTTGGGAACGAGAAGACTGGGCGGCCGACGATTATCTCCTCCATGAAGGCGGCTGTGGGCTTGCTGTCTCCTTGCTCGGTGTTCTTATGGTTGAGCTTTTCGAGCCAGTCCCAGCCGTCTATGCCGATGCTGTCGCAGATTCCGCAGAGCTTACGGGCGCGGCCTACTATGCCGTCCACGACTACGATGAGGGCTCCACCCCGGAGCCTGTTTGTCTCTATTCCGGGGACGTCCCTGTAGTTGCTGACCTCGTAGTGGTCGGTGGATACCCCGGTGGCCTCGACGGGCAGCATTTTAAGCGCCACCTCCAGATCCTCGTCTGTCACGTGGTACTGGAAACGCCTGACGCTCCTCTCGTAGATCCTAACCTCTTCGATGAACCTGTTCACGGCGTCCTCGCTGGGCTGATACCTTTCGAGGCCCAGCGCCTTCCGAACCACGTCCGCGATCACAAGTGTGAGCGCTTGGGCCGTGCCGCCGGCCGGCCTTATGGGCCCCGCGAAGTAGAGGCTCAGGTACTCGGTGCGGTCGGGGTTCTGCTTTATCTTTATCTCCGGGATTCCCTGGATGGGGGCGATGGTGACGCCCTCCGTCA
>Ga0272441_10002722_pt1 | contig 35235 bp, 35 predicted proteins | sample SSMProp6N_FD_193582 | JGI IMG/M metagenome (GOLD analysis project Ga0272441, IMG submission 193582) | Marine sediment archaeal communities from Little Sippewissett salt marsh, Falmouth, MA, United States - SSM-Prop-6N | ecosystem: Environmental > Aquatic > Marine > Wetlands > Sediment ...
CTGCTACTCTACTGCATAGTGGAGATAATCACAACATGCCTGAGTCGTTAAGGATAATGGTGTCACAGGAAATCCGATTTCGGCGGCACAACAAAAAACTTCACAGGCAGGATGCGCAAATCACGAATAATGAGGGTCACTTGCGCGACACTGCGATGACAGAGGGTGGAGCGCAACGTAAAAGTGGACGTTTTGCCAAGCTATCAGCTTGAAATATTCGCCATTTTGCACCATAATGGATACCATGGTTATCATCATAGCGGCACACGTTTCAGAACCATGGAGGTGAAGAACTATGGCCGATTTGTCGGAAGAACTGAAAGCGGAACATTTTCGAGTGGCCATTTTCGGTTCGGCACGGATGGAACACGACAGCGAGATTTACCAGATGGTGTTCGATCTTGCCCGGCTTGTTGCATCGTCGGGGCTGGACCTGGTCACGGGGGGTGGCCCGGGATTGATGAGCGCCGCCAGCAAGGGCTATTACAAGGGAAAACGGTCCCAGGGAAGAAAAAAGGCGGAAACACTGCATTCCATCGGATTGAACATCACGCTGCCCGACAAACAGGACGAGTCATCTCATCTGGACCTCAAACAGGAATTCGATCGCTTCTCGGAGCGCCTCGATCATTTCATTCTCCTCTCCAACGCCTTTGTCATCGCACCCGGAGGCGTCGGTACGCTCCTGGAATTTTTTTACACCTGGCAGCTCGCCCAGGTTAGACAGATCACGGACACTCCGATCATACTTCTCGGAGAAATGTGGTACGCATTGATACGGTGGCTCCACAAATGGCCCACGCGGTACGCGATGATCGGAACGGAGGAGCTTGAACTTCTCTACGTGACAAAAACATGTGAAGATGCGCTCACCATCATCATGGACAGTTATCATCACTACCAGGAGGGCGGCAGGGACTTCTGCAAACATTACCACAATTACAGAATATCCTGAGGAACGCAGGAAACACGTTTTTATCGAGAGGGGATATTACTTCGCGCGGGATCGGGGATTGAAGAGAGCACTTGTTTTACCCACATCAGGCATCCGGAACATCGTGCAGATCCTTGCCGTGATCGTGCTGGCGGTGATCGTCACGCTGCCCTGGCGAGGCATTGTTGCGGCTTCCTATTTTCTGCCCGAATTACGGAATCACCTGGAACACCGCATCGTAAAAAGCGGTACTGCGGCCGACATCCACTGCCGCGGCGAACTGCTGTGCGGTTCTTCACTCCTGCCCGCCTTCTATGGGAAACGCGGGTATCATCCCGCCTGGATCGATTCAAGCGGCCTCACGCCCCAGGTCGATGCCCTTATCCGTGCAATCCGTGACGCACCCCTGGAGGGGCTCACCGCCGACGCCTACCACCTGAGCGCTATCGAATCGCTTATAGGATCGATACGCGATCATGAAAGCGATTTTCAGAACCTTGAACGGTATGTCGATCTCGACATGCTCCTGACGGATGCCTTTCTCCTCTACGCGGCCCACACCCTTTCGGGCCGAGTGAATCCCGAAGAAATACATACACGATGGGTCGCCGACACCAGGAAAGCCGATCTCGTCGATCTTCTCGAAATGTCGCTCGACACGGCATCGATACAGACCATTTTTCACGACCTGGCACCCCCCTATGAGGGATACAGACGGTTGCGATACGCACTGATCGACTACCGGGACATGGCCCGGCGCGGCGGCTGGGACTTCATACCCGGCGGTCCCCTGATGCGGAAGGGCGACCGTGACGCCCGCGTCAAAAAACTGCGCCGGCATCTCATGATGACGGGCGACCTCGACCCCGTGGGACCGGCGGTGCCGGACCGATTTGACGCGTTGCTGGAACGCGCCGTACGGAAGTACCAGAAGCGGCATGGCATCGCCCAGGACGGCATCGTGGGCCCCGATACGCTCTCCCGTCTCAACATACCGGCGGAGGACCTGGTGCGCACGATCGAACTGAACATGGAGCGGTGGCGCTGGCTTCCCCGCGACCTGGGAGAATCGCACATACTCGTCAACATCGCCGGATTCCGTCTCAACGTCCATGAGCAACAGGACTCCGTCATGGAGATGCGGGTCGTGGTGGGGACCAATTATCGCCGCACCCCCGTATTCAGCGGCATCATGACCTACCTCGTCATCAATCCCTACTGGTATGTTCCCGATCAGATCGCCCGGGAGGACATGATCCCCCTGATAAAAAAGAATCCCCGCTACCTGGAAGAGCGAAAGGTCAGGGTCTTCAAAAGCTGGAGCAGGCAGAGTCCCGAAATCGATGCCGCCGCCATTGACTGGAAGCGGGTCAGCGCCGGCACCTTCCCCTACCGGTTCATCCAGGCCCCGGGACCGCATAATCCCCTGGGACGGATCAAGTTCATGTGTCCCAACCGGTTCAACGTCTACCTGCACGACACACCAAACCGGGGTCTCTTCTCCATGCCCCGGCGCGGATTCAGCTCCGGCTGCATCCGCATAGAAAAGCCCCTTGAACTGGCCGCGTACCTGCTCCGTAACGATCCCTCATGGACGGCCGACGATATCGAAGCGGCCATCACATCGGGGGAACGCATGAGCGTGAAGCTGCAGGAACGCATACGTGTCCATCTTCTCTACTGGACGGCCTGGGTCGAAAAAGACGGCCTAGTCTGTTTCCGCGATGATATTTATGACCGCGACACCCCCCTCAGCAACGCCCTCGGCGAAACATTCCCGGTATTCTGACCGGAACCCCCCGACGTGCAAAGAAAAATTTATGCTTGAAATCTGCCTAAATGTTTGTTATAAGTGCGCAACTTCTCAGATTTTGCGGTCAGCAATCAGAAGTAGCAACACAACGTTTAAAAAAAGGGTTTTGCCGGTCTTGAACACGACGCAGAAAATCTGGGATCACCTTACTGCCGCGGCACGGAATCAGCCGTACAGCCGGCGAACTTTTCTCAAAATCACCCTGACCACCCTGGCCGCCCTCCAGTTCCCCCTCGATGCCTTCGCGCAACATACCGACATTACAGGAACGGAACGCAGACTCCACTTCTACAACATTCACACGGGAGAATGTTTTCACGACATTTACTGGTGTGAGGGAAACTATGTCGAGGAAAATGTCGCCGCCATCGACCGGCTCTTCCGGGACTACCGGACGGGAGAGATACGAACGATCGACCGGGAACTTCTCGACCTCCTCTTCTCCATTCATCACGACACCCCGTCAAGAGAACCCATGCAGATCGTATCGGGGTACCGGTCCCGGAAAACCAACGAATATCTCATCAGAAAAGGACGCACGTCGGCCCACAACAGTTTTCACATCAAAGGCAAGGCGGTGGACATCAACCTCCCCGACATCCGGCTCTCGCTGCTGCGCCGTAAAGCCGTCGATCTCAAGGTGGGCGGCGTCGGCTACTATCCCCGTCACCGTTTCATCCATGTGGATACGGGCCCCATCCGCTACTGGTAGAACGACCCAACCAGGGCATCAGCCCCGCCACCGTCCTGATGCACGCCCCTCTTTCCTGTTGAAAAAAAAGCAAAAGGCATGTACCGTGAAATGTAATTTTCCAATTCACCGGTATTGCGTGGATTCATCTTCACGGCACCAACTCTTTTCCGCTCTCTTTGCGGGAGGCGATCGAACCGGAGCTCGCAAGGGTTGTGCCTCCGCATGAACGCTTCCCCTTCACCGATCTCTGAACCGGAACGCTCTCAACGATTGGCTGCAACGGAACAAGGATGTATGCCATGGTTTCATCGCGAGGTACTATCGCCATTCTCACGGGGGGCGGCGACGTCCCGGGGCTGAATCCTGCCATACGGGCCATTACGCTTCGTGCCCGCCATGAAGGATACCGTGTCCTGGGCATCCGCCGTGGATGGTCCGGCCTCGTGGACATGACCCCCGACGCCGGAGCCGACAATTCGTCCCATGTTCAGGTACTGACGGAAGACTACGTCGACAGCATCGGCCGCACAGGCGGTACCTTTCTCCACACATCGCGCACACTGCCGAGCCGTCTTCCCGCGGGCAAACTTCCCCCGCACCTGAAAGAGGCATATTCCAGCGACATCAACGACGTTACACCGACTGTCCTGAAGAACCTCGATTTTCTGGGCGTCGACTTTCTCATTCCCATCGGAGGCGACGATACGCTCAGCTATGCAGCACGACTGCACACCGAGGGAGTGAAAATCGTGGCCATTCCCAAAACCATGGATAATGACGTACCCGGCACGGACTACTGCATCGGGTTCAGCACCTGCATCACCCGGACCATCGAGCTTATCCACAGACTCCGCACCACCGCAGGCTCTCACGAACGCATGGTCGTCATTGAAGTATTCGGCCGGTATGCCGGCTTCACCGCCATGCTCCCCACTATTGCCGGCGCCGCCGACCGATGCGTCATTCCGGAGCACCCCTTTGATATCGAAAGGCTGACGGAACTCCTGATCGACGACCGGAAACACAGTCCGGACAACTATGCCGTCGCCCTTGTCTCGGAGGGGGCTCACATGTCACACGAAACGGAAATGACCTTTGAAGGAGACGAAACGGACCAGTACGGTCACCGCCGGCTGGGAGGCATCGGCGACAAGGTGGCGCTCATGCTGAACCGCCTGTCGCCCCGTCTCACACGAGGGCTGCCCTTTAACGTGATGAGCCAGAGGCTCGGGTACCTCGTCCGGTCCGGAGATCCCGACGCCATCGACTCGATCGTCCCCACGGTATTCGGGAACCTCGCCATGGATCTGATACTCGCCGGCACACCGGGGCGTCTTGTGAGCCTGAGGGACGGACGATACGATGATGTCTCCCTCGAGCTTGTGGGGAGCTACAGGAAAGTAGTCGATGTAACCCGCTACTATAACAGGGATCGGCTTCGCCCCCGATACGAGACGTTGAAAGGGCATCCCCTTTTCATCATGACCAGCGTTGAGAATGCAGCCACCGGAAAGGGGAGAGAAGAAGGACAGTGTCCAGAAGACTTCTGACTCAGCGATGGCTCGATCCTGTGGTCATTGCGGTTTTCACGCTCAGGAGGGTTCGTCGACGACGTTACAATCCCGCCGGGACCCACGAGGCGGACGTTCGTCGGCACAGATGAAGAGTCGCCGGGGAAAGCAATCATTAATGTTTCACAGAGTGGCATAAACTACTTGACACTCCGGGACTTATGGTAGTAGTTTTTGAATACAAAATACAAAAAGCGGGGGAGGTACAAGCCATGAAAAGAACAATTATTGTGGTACTGGTAATACTCCTTGTCGGCGCAACGGTCGCCTTCGGCGCCAAGAAAGATTTCCCGCGCCGGGACATCACCGACGTAGTCGTCTGGGGCGCGGGGGGCGGTACCGATGTCTGCAACCGCATCGTCACGGCCGAAATGGCCCCCATCCTGGGAGTAAACGTTAATGTCATCAACAAACCAGGAGGCGTGGCCGGTTCCGTGGGCATGAACTACGCCTATTCGCGACCCCATGACGGATACACCCTCTGCGGCCTTTCGGAATCCTGCGTCACCGCCGGCGTCCAGGGAGGATGGGACAAGAAGATGGAGGTCTGGGATTGCTTTATTGTCGGAGGATCACCCGACATCATCTCCGTCACACCCAATTCACCCTACAACACGCTCAAAGATCTGATCGAAGAAGCAAAGGCAAACAAAGGAAGCATCAAGGCCGGCGCGAGCGGCGCCGGCTCGATCCACCACCTGAACCTTCTGGCCCTGGAAGACGGATCGGGCGCCAAGTTCAATTTTATCCCCTACCCCGGATCGGCTCCGGCCCAGTCCGCCGCCATGACCGGAGAAATTACCGTGGTGGTCACGTCACTGGCGGAACAGCAGCAGCTCATCCGCGGCGGGAAGCTGCGGCCACTTGCCATGCTCATTCCCGAAGCTTTTACGGTAAAGGATGTGGGAACCATCCCCTCGGCCTTTGATTCCTATCCCGGCCTCTCAAAGTACCTCCCGATCTCCCAGGCCATCGGCATGGCGGTGCCGGCCGACACGCCCGACGATGTAAAGATGATCCTGCGGGATGCCTTTACGAAGGCACTGAAGACCGAGAAGGTGAAAATGTGGGCCGAGGATAATTACTACCTGCTCTCGGGCAAGACCGGGAAGGAAGCGAAAGCGGAATTCGACATGCTCGAATCGCTCTTCGGATGGACCCTGTGGGAACTGGGTGCCGCCAAGGTCGATCCTGCCACCCTGGGCATTCCGAAGCCGGAAAAATGACGCGGTGATACAGCGCCAGCCCCCGGCGCGCAGGACCCTGAAGAGGCCGTGCCCCTTCACAAGGGCCGGGCGACACGCTGTAGACATCGCTCGCACTGACCATCGCAACGACAGAGGGGAACCGGAAGTCGATTCTCTCCGGTTCCCCCTGCAAAAACAGGCATCCACGAAGGAAAGAGGTGCGCCCACGGGGCACACCACCGATCGCCATGACGTTCGCCGGATATAATCGAACCCTATGTCTATCATCATAAAATCAAACGGGACTATCGGGATACCGTGCCGACACAGCGGAGGAAAGACACGCGGTATTCCGCATCATGCCGCATCGGCAGGCGAGGGGTATGCCCCATGATGGAACCGGAAAAACTTCGCAAGGCTGACATTGTCACCAGCATCATCATTATCCTGTTCGGCGCCTGGATCTGCACGGAAGCCTTGCAAATGCCCATGAAAGACAGCTGGGGGGGCGTGCAGAATGTCTGGTACGTCTCACCGGCCCTTTTTCCCCTCGCCGTTGGAATCTCCCTTGTTCTCCTCGGCGTCTATCTCCTTTCCATCGCCTTCAAGACCGTCGGATTTCAGGCGGTTGTCAGGACGCTGAGGGATCTGGCAAAGCGGAAGACCGGCACGGGGTGGATCTCCGACGCGACCATGCGGTTTTTCGCCATCGTCTCGCTTTTTCTCTTTTTCGTCTACATGGAAATACCCCGTATCGATTTCTTTCTGAGCAGTCTTCTTTTTCTTATCGTCTTCATCATCATGTTTTATCTCGATGATGAACCGATTTTCAGAAAGCTTTTTCTCTGCTATATGGTCGGCTCTCTGCTGCTTCTCGGCTGTTTCATCACCGGTATCGACGGCGTTCTCGACAAGGCGGTTCCCTATGGCACCGATATCCTGACCCTCCTTTTCATCATCGCCTACAGTCTCTACGCCGCACTCCTGGTAAAGGGACGTGATGACCTGAAACGAAGATACAGGATCGGTATGATCGTGGCGCTCTGTGTCCCCTTTGTGCTGTGCCCCATTTTCAAATATTTTCTTCTGGTACCGCTTCCCGCTGAAGGAATGATCGTGGCACTGATGGACGCACTCTATTATTCCGTTTTCTGACGGCAACCGCTATGTCCGGAGCATTTCCATGTTTTACGTAATCGACAGACTGGGTTCCTTTTTCCATATCGTGGGGCAACTCGCTTCCGATCCCTTCAATCTGTTTATCCTCTTCAGCGCGGTCCTTCTCGGCATTATCTTCGGTGCCATGCCCGGTCTCACGGCGACCCTCGGCGTGGCTCTCCTGACCACGCTGACCTACGGCATGGAAACAAGCACCGCCATGATCGCCCTCATGGCCATTTACGTGGGCGGCGTCTACGGGGGGTCCTATTCATCAATCCTGATCAACATTCCGGGCACGGCGGCGGCCGCCGCGACGGCCCTTGACGGCTATCCGCTCGCCTGCAGGGGAGAGGGAGGAAAAGCCATCGGCATGACTACCACCGCCTCGGCCATCGGCACCATGATCGGGATGCTCTTTGTCGTGACCCTCTCACCGCTCATCGCCAAGTTCGCCCTGCAGTTCACCTCCTTTGAATTCTTTCTCCTGGCATTTTTCGGCATCATCATCAGCGGGACCCTGACGAGTCCCGACCTGGTCTGCAAGGGGTGGATCGCCGGCTTTCTGGGGCTGTTTCTCGCCTGCATGGGCCGTGACCGGCTCCAGTTCTACCCGCGGTTTACCTTCGGATTTCCCGAACTCGACAGCGGCATCGAGATCGTCCCCGTCCTGATCGGCGCCTTTGGAATTCCCCAGATCATCCAGGTCCTGAAAGGCAGATTCTGCGCCCAGGAGGCAAAGACCTTTCAGCGCATTCTCCCCGAATTCAAAACGATCCTGAAGAATGGCAAGCATATTCTCCGCTCGGCCCTTATCGGCGTCGGCATCGGTTCCGTCCCGGGAATCGGCGAAGATATCGCGGGATGGGTCTCCTATGGCGCAGCCAAAAACTCCTCGAAACACCCCGAACGGTTCGGCACGGGCGAATACAGTGCCGTGATCTCCACGGAAACGGCGAACAATTCCTGCATCGGCGGCGCCATGATCCCGCTGCTGAACCTCGGCATCCCCGGCAGCCCCCCCGCGGCCATGCTGCTGGGTGCCCTCATGCTCCACGGGGTGAATCCGGGCCCCATGATCACATTCGAGCATCCCACCTTTATTCTCGAAATCACGGGGATTCTTCTGCTGGCGTCGCTCACCATGTGGATAACGGGCATGCTCCTGGCAAAACAGGTCGTCAAGGTCCTCCGGATCCCGCCGCAGATATTCATGCCAATCATCGGCGTCCTCTGCATCATCGGTTCCTACGCACTGGGCATGAACATATTCAACCTCTACCTGATGCTCCCCGTGGGCATCATCGCCTATTTCCTGACCGAGATGGGATATCCCATCGCGCCACTCGTCATCGGGGTCATTCTCGGCCCCATGGCCGACGAAAACCTGCGGCGGGCCCTCATGGTGTCACAGGGCAGCTTTCTGCCCGTCTTCACCCGCCCCGTCTCACTCATTCTCTTTCTCATCATTGTCCTCACCGTGGTGAGTCAGCTCGCCTGGTACAAAAAGCTGAAGGCGAAAAGTATCGCATGGTTCCGCAGCAGGCGGCGCAGTAGTTAACATCATCATATGGAACAACGGCATCATGTCCGCCTGACGGCTATGCGTGGCGTCGCGGGCCACCGGTCCGGACAGGGAACGTCCCGCAGTGCTATCCTGGCTGCACTTAGAGAATGATGAAATAGAGGACCGGAAAAATAATGAGTATGGAGAGCGTCGTCACCAGCCAGCCCGAGTTGGCCAGGTCCAGATCGAAATCATAGAGGGCAGGGGGCACCAGGGCGATAAAGGCGACGGGCATGAAAGAGAGAATGGCGATCATCTTCAGCGGGACTCCCTGAAAAATGCGGCCCATGCCCACCACCGCGGCGAGGGGGATATTCACCAGGGGGATCATGACAAACTTGATAGCCAGAATCATGGCGATTTCCCGCTTGTAGCGAGCCACGCGACTGAAGCGGAGCGTGATGCCGATGGCACATCCGAGAAGGGCCGTAATGGCGGGAATCAGGAATGACGAAAGGGCCCCCACGGCCTCGGGCCGCGGGACAGCGAAGACCTTGAGCAGGCTTCCCAGGATGATGGCCGACACCGGGACAAAGGCCGCCGGCTGCTCCTTGATCCAGGCGAAGTTGAATCGCAGCGATGCGATGCCTCCCCTGCTTATCTGGTAGGAGAGGGGGAACCCGATGACATAGTAGGTAAAGACCTCGAACATGGTGAAAAGCTGCACCAGCAGGAATCCCAGGTCCCGGAAGAGCACGAAGCCGATAAACCCCCCGAAGATGCCCAGGTTGGTGAACATCCCGCAGACGAAGACCGATGCCGCCCGCGAAGGCTCGACATGAAAGAGCCTGATCAGGGCGATGGCGCTCGCGCCTCCCACGAGGAAGGAGAGAAGCCCCAGGAAGGGGATGATCAGAAGCGTTCCCGAGGTAAAGGTGATCTTCCAGAAGGAATTCAGGATGGGGATGGGGAGCAGAAACAGGAGGGTCACGATCTTGACCCGATCGGAGGCCTTCTTGATTCGGGGGTAGGGCAGCAGGCGGCTCTTCAGCAGGATGACCTGGGCAAGATATCCCGCGATCAGGCTTCCGAAGCAGACAAGGAGTATGAAAATCAGCCGTGACATAGCGCCTCCCCGGATCGTTCCGGACGATCATGCCGTCGTCATTGACCATCGCCCGGAACGGACATTCCGGCACCAATCAGTTATCCATGACCCTCAGTCGCCATAGATTTCCGGATTGAGGCAATCGGGCGGCCGCTCTCCCTTCAGCATGGCCAGGAGATTTTCCGCCGCCTTGAGGGCCATGTTCGCGCGGGATGAGGTGGTTCCCGATGCCGTATGCGGGGTAATCACCACATTGTCCAGGTCCGCCAGACCCTCGACCATTTTCGGCTCGAACTCATAGACATCGAGACCGGCCCCGGCAATTTCCCCGTTCCTGAGGGCCGTCACCAGTTCGGCCTCGTCGACTACCGGCCCCCGCGACGTATTGATAAGGTAGGCGGTGGGCTTCATCTGCTTGAACACCTCTGCATTGAAAAGATGACGTGTTTCGGGCATGAGGGGCACATGGATGCTGAGAAAATCCGATTCCGCCACGAGTTCGGAAAAGGATACCCGTTTCGCGCCCAGTTCTTTTTCGAGGGTGGCATTGGGATACATATCGGCATAGAGCACCTGCATGGCAAAGCCCCGGGATTTCAGGGCCATGGCCGTCCCGATACGGCCCGCGCCGGCGATGCCCAGCACCTTGCCGGCCACATCACCGCCGATGAACTGCATTGGGCCCCATCCCGGCCAGGCCCCCGCCCTCATGACCCGGTCCGATTCCACCACCCGGCGCGCCACGGCGAAAAGAAGCGCCCAGGCCATTTCTGCCGTGGCATCGGTCAGGACACCCGGTGTGTTGGACACGGGTATTTTCCGCCGGGTCGCTTCGGGCACATCGATATTGTCGAAGCCGACGGCATAGTTTGCCACTCCTTTGATCCCCTTCGCCGCATCGTAGAATTCGACATCGATCCTGTCGGTGAGGAGGCTGATCACTCCGTCCCTGCCCCTGACCTGCTGGAGCAGCTCCTCCCGGGCAAGGGGCCGGTCGTGGGGGTTAACATCCACGTCGCAGGACTCCCGGAGCAGGTCGATGCCTTCCCGGGGAATCATCCGCGTTACATATATGTTCGGTTTTGCCATGGTCGCACCTCATGTATCGGGATCGGTCCCGTTATTTCAGAGAAAAAAAGTTGTCCTCGATAAACCGCCAGGTGGCTATGTAATCATCGCCGGCTATCAGCGCCGCCAGTTCGTCACCGTCGATTTTCAACAACCGGTCCCAGATCCGGTTCGTAATTCTGCTGTTGATCTCAAAAATGCCCTTGATGTCCCAGCGGGTGGGCGAAGTATCGGAGGTAAGATAATCGCGGTACCCGTACTTTTTCGCATAGTAGAGAAACTCCACGTATTCGAGGAAGTGCTTGGAACCGCAGAAATAATCCCAGTCCCAGGTGGCATCGTTGTCGTTGATGTGAATGTAGTACGGGTAGGGACTTTCCGCGAGCATGGCCAGGGCCTCCGCCGGGTGCTCATTGCCGTACATGGAGTGGCCGAAATCAAGGGTGACGCCCATATGGGTGTTCCCGATGTTCCGCAGGAGCAGGAGCGTCTTTGCCGTCGTATCGATGAAACAGCGTCCCCGGGTCTCTTTCGGCTTGTATTCCACGAAGAGTGGTATCTCTTCACGGTATGCCCCCGCCTCGCCGAAGGTCTCCACAAGGTACTTCCACATGACGGCATAATCGCACTGAAAGGAAAACTCGTAGCCGTCGCCCAGGGGACAGCAGGTCACCTTATCCGCACCGACGGCGGCGGCGAAATCTTTCGCCTCTTTGATAAACCGGACCGCCTTGTCCCTGACATCTTTACGATGAGAGGTAAGACCACCGTTTCGAAATTCCGGTTCCGCCTTGACATTGACGTTCACGGCAGCCACCTGCAGGCGGTACTTTTCCAGGAGTTCCCGCACCGCCACCGGATCGCTCACCTCGTAGGGATAGACGATCTCCACACCGTCATACCCTTCGATCAGGGTCAGTGCCTTGAATTTCTCTTCCAGGTTCCGGGGATCGTTATACTCATGGAAACGGTCCGTTGTCCGGCCGAGAAATCCCGTTATGATCGCCAGTTTCACCATGCTTTTTCCTCCCTATTTCTTTCCAATCAATAGATGAGCCGTCTTGACGATCCAATGCTTCGATATGCCGTATTTTTCCAGAAGTTTGTAGTAGGCGCCGCTCTCGGCAAAGGTATCGTCGAGGCCCAGGTTGTCGAAGGCCACCGGCTTCTGTTTCAGGCAGAAGTTGGACAGTTCGTAGCCGAGACCGTTTCTCTTCTGGTGATTTTCCGCCACGAGAAGGGCCCCCGTCTTCGCGAGCGATGCGAGGAGCGTCTCCCTGTCGAAGGGTTTCACCGAATACATGTCAATCACCTCGGCTTCGATGCCTTCCTCGACCAGCATGTCCGCGGCTTCAAGGGCCTGGAAGAGGATGTCGCCGTAGGTGACGATGGTGATATCCTTCCCCTCTCTCACGACCCTGCTGCCGCCGGGAACAAAATCATCACCCTCTTCGTAGATGTCGAAAAGGGGGTCCCGCATGAGCCGCACAAAGACGGGGCCGGGCGTCGTGACGGCCGCATCGAAGAGCTTCCGCGCCGCCACCGTATCGGCCGGAACGAAGACCTTCATATTCGGCAGCGTGGTCATATTGGCAATATCCTCCGTGGCCTGGTGGGTCACGCCGTCTATCGCTGCGGTAATCCCGCCGTGAGACGAGAGGAACTTGATATTCAGATTGGGATAACAGACATAGGTCCGAACCGATTCAAGGGCACGCATGGTAATGAACACACCGTAGCTGGAGGCGATGACGGTTCTTCCGTCCGCCGCCATGCCGGCGGCGGCGCTTACCATGTTTCCTTCCGCAATACCCATGTTGAAGTAGCGGTCGGGAAATTCATCACCGAAGAGGTATGAAAAGGTAGAGTAGCCGATATCGGCTTCAAAGACAACAAAATCCTGATCAAGGTGCCCGTACTCGACCATGCGTTCCGAGAAGGCGCGCCGGGTCGGATTTTTTGCTTTCGTCGGTATCGCTTTCATCGCTCTCCCCTTATCTCCTGAAGGGCGCAGGCATACTGATCTTCCGAGGGACATTTGCCGTGCCACTCGAAGCGGTCCTCCATGTAACTGATGCCCTTTCCCTTGATGGTGTCGGCAATCACGACGGCGGGCGTCCCCGTGACCTTGCGGGCGGCTTCGACGGCGGTCACGATTGCCTCCATGTCGTGACCGTCGATGTGAAAGGTCTCCCAGCCGAAGGCGCTGAATTTTCCGTCAATATTTCCCATGGGCATGACATCATCACAGCACCCGTCCATCTGGAGACGGTTTCTGTCGACAAAGACGGTCAGGTTGTCCGTCTTGAACTTTGACGCCGCCATGGCCGCCTCCCATACATGACCCTCGTTGATTTCGCCGTCACCGAGCATCACGTAGACCCGGTAATCCTTCCGGCGCAGTTTTCCCTCGAGGGCCATGCCGAGGCCGACGCTGAGTCCGTGCCCCAGCGATCCCGTGGTCATATCCACACCGGGAGTCTTGATAATCGGATGCCCCTGAAGGATGCTCTCAAATTTTCTGAGGGTGTGGAGCGTTTCCATGGGGAAGTAGCCCCGCATGGCCAGGCACGCATAGAGTACCGGGCAGGTATGGCCCTTTGAAAGAATCATCCTGTCGCGTTCCGGCCACCGGGGATTGCGGGGATCAACCCGCAGGAAATCGAAATAGAGAGCCGTCATGATATCGGCCGCCGACAGCGACCCGCCGGGGTGGCCCGACTGGGCAACGTAGATCATGTCGATTATGTGAAACCGCACCTCTCTGGCCTTCTCTTCGAGATAGGCGATTCGTTCCTTCATTGATGAAATATCTTCCCTTGCCATGATATCTCCTTCTGCGGAATCTTCCGCATGTTGCTAACCGGAATTGCCGGCCCTTTCTTCGTCCCGTTCCCTCATCAGTTGCTCGCTCGACTTTCTCAGGTGGCTCCTCATGAGTTCCTCGGCACGAAAGGGGTCCTTTGCGGTAATGGCATCGATGATGGCACGGTGTTCACCGATGGTATCCTCGGGAAGCCGCACGAGGCCTTCAAGGCGCTCACGGTGATAGCTGAAAACAAGAATGTTGTATGTCTTCAGTATGTTTGACAAGATATCGACGCCGCCGACCTCGATGACAAAGGCATGAAAGCGGCGGTCTTCCTCGGCATATTTTTTTATATCTTCGGCATCGTCCGTAATGCGCAATCCCTCGAAAAAGGTATTCAGTCTCGCGCTCTGACTCTTTGTTATGTTGAGGGCGGCCTTGCGGGCGGCAAATCCCTCCAGGATCTCCCTGAGCTCGAAGATGCTGATCATCTCATCCCGCGAAAAACTCCGCACGAAGAATCCGCGGCGGGGGACCGCACAGATCAGCTCTTCCTGTTCGAGTTTTTTAAGGGCGCTGATCAGGGGGGTCCTGCTGACGCCGAGATCCCGGGCAAGCCTGTCCTGATAAATTTTTTCCCCCGGCATGAGCCGACGTTCAACTATCATGGATTTCAGCTTCTTATAAACCTTATGATCAAGATTTTCATGTGCGCTTCCCAACCGTTTCATGTTATATTCCTTTCAGCCCGCTCGATCTCCGTGCATTTTCAAAAGTCTTCACCAGTGGATTGTACCTTTCCTTTGCCCTTTATAATTAACAGATTATGCTTGACCCCGCCATTCTAAAATTGTATTTTGAATACAAAATTCAAATAATATTCAGGGAGTGGTTTTGTCAAGCAAATTGTTGCACACCCTATGTTATCTTATTTATTATATATTTCAGAGCTCACCCTCATGCCGTCATCTCCCGCACCCTTCTTTTTTACGGCACCTCGACGGGGTTGCGCGAACCGCGGCGTATGGGCATAAGACATCGAAATATTGAAACATATTTCATAACACCACCATGGGGAGAAAAAAAACATGAAACTCGGAGCAGGCACCTACGCATGGTCGGCCCAGGGCTACAGCCTTGAAGATTCGATAAGAGAAATCGCCTCCCTGAAGATAGGATATATCGACATCCTCGGGACCGGTCACGGCCATCCCGCCGCCTTCACCCTGGAGGGGAAAAAGGATATCAGAAAGCTCATGGACGACCTGGGAGTCTCCGCCTCCAGCGTCCTTGCCCTGTACGAGGGCAACATCGCCGGCGGCGATGAAAGAGAACGCGACCCAATCCGGGAGTATATGAAACAGGTCCTTGAATTCTGCGGAATCCTCGGTGCCGGCCAGATCCTCTACAAGCCGGGAGACAAGATAATCGGCATTCCCAATACCCTTGCCTGGGCCAATTCCGTCGCCTTCTCACGGGAGATGGCCGCACTCGCCCGACCATACAACATCCTGCTGACCTTTGAGCTGGTACCCCGGCCCTTTGCCCTGGTACAGACCATCGAGGAGATGGAACGGTATCTTGCCGATATCGAACGGGACAATGTGTTCGCCAATCTGGACCTCGGCCATGTGGCGCTGGCTCGTGACGGCGCCGACGACGTAGCGGCCATTGCTTCCCGCACCGTACACGCCCATCTGAACGACAACGACACCTTTGATCACACCAATGATGTGGTGGGCACGGGCAGCGCGCCCATCGGGGAGTACATCACCGCCCTTGCCGCGCACGGTGCCGAAGCAACCTGCCGCGGCCTGGGGCGGGAATTCGTCGCCGGAATTGAAATAGAAGTCAGCGCAGACCGGGTTCATGACCTCACCCCCCTCGACATCAACCGACAGTGCAGGGATTATGTCCTTGAACATATTCCCGAGATAACGCTGTAACTCCAGCGGAAAGGGGCCTTTGCCATGCATTCCCTGCAACGTGAATGGGATACCATCTTCCGTGAGGCGCCGCCCCACCTCGCAGCGGAACGGATCGACGGGGAATGGCGCGCGGCGGTAGACACGCTCCAGGAAAAGATCATTGTCCTTGACGACGATCCCACGGGGACCCAGACGGTCCACTCCATCCCCGTCTATACCTCCTGGGATAGGGGGACGCTCGAAGAAATTCAACGGGACCCGTCGAAGGTCGTCTACATCCTGACGAATTCACGTGCCCTGCCGCCCCGTGAGTCCCGGGAACTTCATCTCCGTTTCGCCCGCAATCTGGTGGATATCTTTGATGAGGCCGGCCAACCCTACCTCCTGATTTCCCGGAGCGATTCGACGCTCCGCGGACACTACCCGCTGGAAACGGAGACCCTGCACGGCGTCATTTCCGAAGGTCACCCGGTCCAGGGCGAGTGCATCATCCCCTTTTTCCTGGAGGGAGGCCGGGTCACCGTTGACGATATCCACTACGTAAAAGAAGGCGCCCTCTTGACGCCGGTGGGACGGACCGAATTCGCCCGTGACGCCGTGTTCGGGTACCGGTCATCAAATCTGCGGTACTGGATCGAGGAGAAAACAAGCGGGCGCTACCCCGCTTCAGCGGTGACGAGCATCTCTCTCGCCATGCTGCGCAGCGGCGACGCAGAAGCCATCGTGGAGACCCTTGCAGGCATCCACGACTTCGGAAAGGTGGTGATCAACGCCCTCGACTATGCCGATCTGAAGGTCTTCGTCACGGCTCTCGCACAAAGCATGAAGGGAGGAATACGATTTCTCTTCCGGACCGCCGCATCCTTTGTACAGGTGGCAGGAGGTATCGTCCCGGCACCTCTGCTTACGACGGAGACACTCTATCCCGCGGGGAAGCCTGCCTCGCCGGGACTGGTGATCGCGGGGTCCTACGTCGACATGACCACCCGCCAGATCGAGGAACTCCGGCACCTCTCCCGCATCCGTTTTATCGAATGGGATGTGCGCCGGGCGGTATCGCGTGCTACGGCGGAGGCGGAATCACGACGGGTCATCAGGGAGATGAACTCGGCCCTTGCCGGCGGCCAGGATGTCTGCGTCTATACGTCCCGTACATATGCCGGAGGAAGAGACTGCAGGACCTCCGGCGAGGAGGATCTCCGTTTTTCCCGGGCCGTTTCAGATGGACTGGTAAGGGTTGTGCGGGGCATCGCCAGAAAGCCGGGATTTCTGATAGCGAAGGGCGGCGTCACATCCAGCGATATCGGGGTGAAGGGCCTGGGCATCAGGCGGGCCACTGTCACAGGACAGATTCTGCCGGGCATTCCCGTCTGGCAGCCGGGAGGTGCAAGCCGTTTCCCCGGGTTGCCCTACGTCGTCTTTCCCGGCAATGTGGGCAATGACGATACACTGAAGAAAGTCGTGGAACTGCTGCGATAGAAAGTCATCCGGTGTCCCTGTCCACCCCGTTCGCACAACTCTGCCGCACGGATATTCATCGGCATCCTTGTCGCTTATCGACGCAGGCAAAAAAACGGGCCACCGGGGAAAGCGTCCCGTGACCCGTCATTTTCGTTTTTTATTCCATCCGCCTTTTAGCCATCATTCGTTCTTCAGAAAAAGTCCGTCCGGATCAAGTTCTTCCCGTAATATCCTTATTTCTTCGGTAGTCGGTGGTTCCGTTTCCCTCACATCCTCGGCTATCTTCAGATCCCACCCCGTATTCTCCCTGACCATCTCAACGGTCACGCCGGGATGGTATGATTCGAGGTACATTTCCTTGGTCACGGGATCAAAGCGCAGCAACCCGAGGCTTGACACCACGAGGGCAGGCCCTTTTCCGGGAAATCCGAGTTTCTCTCTCGCATCCATGCCCGTCAGATACCCGGGAGTCGTCACAAAATCGACTTTCTCGACAAATCTCCTCTTATTGTGGGGCATCATGATAATGGTCCTGAGGCAGCAGTTGCCAATATCATTGGCGCCGCCGCTTCCGGCGAACCGTACCGTGGGATTATGATAATCACCGATAACGTGGGCATTAAGATTGCCGTATCTATCGATCTGGGCGCCACCGAGAAATCCCATATCAACTTCACCGGCATGTACGATTCCAAGCCCTTCAAGGAGTCCGCCCTGCATGGCGGCGCCGGGCACCAGCGAGGCCTCTGCCACTGAAAGGGGAGTTATTCCGGGCCTGGCGTCAATTACCCCTGACTCGTATATGGATATCATATTGGGAGTGCGGGTCATTTGAGCGAGTTTTGTGGCCAGCAGCGGCAGGCCCGTACCGATAATGACCTTTTCACCGTCTTTAATCTCCCGTGCCGCCGCTACTGCCTGTAATTCCTGTAATGTGTAATCCTTGCTTATTTCTACCATAACGGATACTCCCTTTAATAACCGAAATTAACCGAATTGGACTGAATGGTTTTCGCCTTTAAGTCCAAGAACTTCTTGAATCCGTATTTCTTGACAAATTTTTCCATGTACTCCGTGCGATCGGAAACACCGTAGACCCATTCATCCATGAACTCCTTCCAGCCATCGATGTCTTTCGTTCTTTTGATGTACTCGAAGATAAAATCCCGATCCTCTCGATAATGTCCCTGACAGTGCTTCGGATGTGAACCATAGGGTATTTCAACCACGGCCGATACCTTGTAAGCCGGCAAAATGGTCCTGTTCGGATCGCGGCCGATTTCTTCACGGCTTACGATCTCTTCAACTGAAACCACAAGCGTTTTGCACGCCCTGACGCTCCAGGGAGCATCTCCCATATTACCCCACATCTGAACATTCCCCTCTGCGTCAGCTCGCTGGGCGTGAAAATATCCCACATCGGGTTTCAATGCGGGAACCAGGGCATGCTGAGTCCCCGATCCAAAGGGATCGTCAAGTAACTTGACTTTATCCTCCCCCATCCAACTCGAATGGGTCATCATGTCACTGCCCTTCAGTGAATTGAGCGGCACATAGGGTATACCCAGCGCCCCCGCCATAAAACGGACCGCCATGGAAAAGTTCGTATAATCCTCCATTTCAACCTTGTGAGGGATACCTTTTTCCATTGCCCTTCTGAATGAATAGCAGGGACCGAAGACCTCCATCCATATATATGAGGATATAATTCTATCGACACAGCCGGCACCAATAAGTTGGTCGGCATGTTCGTTGTACGCAGACGCGCAAATGGTCAGATTTTTCTTTCCCTGCCGAATCAATTCATGAGTCAGGGCATAGGAAATACCGTGGAAAAATCCTCCTACCAGCACCGTTTCCCCATCATGAATAAATCTTGAAACAGCTTCCTTCGCTGTCATTACTTTGGATAATTGCATCTATTATGTACCTCCATGAATATTGTACGGGAAGCGAATATGGAACGCTTCAACGCTCTCCGGCGTTTCCGGGATACCTCCGAACCGGAGACGTATTTTTACACTTGCAGGTTCTCCAGAACTGTTGCCGCACCGAGGCCGCCTCCGCAACAGGAACTGAAGATTCCATATCTTCCGTTCCTGCGAATCAATTCACGCATGGCAAATATGCAAATCCGCGCGCCCGATGCGCCATTGGGATGACCAAAGGCAATCGCGCCTCCGTTTGGATTCCACTTGTCCATATCAACCGTTTCACCCGTCTGAGTTTCCAATTCCCGGATAACCGCCAGATTCTGCACCGCAAAGGCTTCGTTGCATTCAAAAAGATCGATGTCCGAAAGTTTCAACCCCGCGCGTTTCAACGCCAACGGCATGGCATAGGCCGGCGCGATGCCCATTATTGAAGGGTCTACCCCGTAATCGCCTCCGCTGATCCACCGGGCCATCGGTGCATAACCAAGTTCGATTGCTTTGTCTTTCGACATCATCAGGACAAAGGCGGCTCCGTCATTCCGCCCCGATGAATTGCCCACAGTAACCGTACCACCCTTTTTAAATGCCGCGGGCAGGGTAGCGAGTTTATCAAGAGGCGTAAGGCGGGGGTGTTCGTCAACCTTGAATGCAACAGGAGGCTTCTTTTTCCCCTGCGAAACCATGACCGGGATTATTTCCTCTTCAAATAATCCTGTGTCAATCCCGTTCCGCGCCAGTGTTTGACTGCGAAAGGCGAATTCATCCTGTTCCTCCCGCGGGATGTTATACTGTTCCTGAAGATTCTCCGCCGTCAATCCCATATCACTGGGACCATAGGCCTGTCCCTCTTCCGGAACAGGAGCTAACTGCGGTTCAAGGTACTGCGGAGGAATGAACCGGTAGGGTTGTGTGCTCTGAGAGAACCGCGCAGGAACCTGACTGTAGCCTTCCATTCCACCGGCAATAATAATATCCCCATGATTCGCAAGAATTCTCCATGCTGCATGATTGATGGCATCAATGGCAGAACCGCATTGCATTTCAATAAAGGTGGCGGGAGTACTGGGGGAAACACCCGCGCGCAACATTGCCCAGCGCGCCGGATTGATAGCATGGGCACACCCCAGCGCATTTCCCACAAAGACCGAATCTATCCTGGCCTTTTCCTGAATCCCCGTTTTATCAAGCAGCCCTTTGATGCCGATAGCACCCAATTCTTCGGGAGTAAAATCCTTCAAAGAGCCTCCCATCCTTCCAAATGCGGTCCGCACACCGGCCACAAACACCACTTCTCTCGTATTCATACACTAACCTCCTCAATCGACGATGCATAAATTCCGAACATTGTATCACTCATTGAATACCCTTTTTGCGCATCGTCCTTTCAAGTTATGAAATGAACTTGATCTGTCATGTTTTATTTAAGGCACTGTTTCCTTTTAGGATCCAATTATCTTTCAAATCTAAAAACCCAGAACAGATGCTCCCTAACAAAATGTATACTGATAGTCAACATATATTTGCATCGTCAGGATCATAAAAAGCCACTTTTGCATTGCATCTAGCCAGTTAACATTATGTGGCGATTTTTTCTTGACAACCTGTTTTTTTGAATGTATAGGTCGGTTTCATATTAGTATACTAGGATCATGCTAGATTAAAATCTTCAACAACTCTAACAACGCAGATTGAGTATACTTAAAGTTTACATCACATTTTATCCATTGCCGTAAACGCTGATTTTGAGGAGGACTGACAAAGGTGATTATTGAATCAGAAATCGGAAAGAGGATAAAGAATTACCGGACCAAAAAAGATTTGACGCTGCAAGATCTGGCCGATCTGAGTGGATTTACGAAAGGCTATATCTCCAAGGTTGAAAAATCAAAAAAAGCTCCCCCCGTATCAACTCTGGGGAAAATATCCAAGGTACTTGGGATTCCCATTTCCGTGCTCCTGGGCGTGAACGATCAGGTAAGTGATATTTGCTTCGTGAAAAACAACGACAGGCCAGCAATGGCAGGCCGCGGAACCAAATTCGGCTATTGCTACGAAGCGTTGTCCCACCCCTTTGCAGGCAAGCATATGGAGCCGTTCATACTCTCATACCCCCACAAAAAAGCCGATCCCCCCGTATGGTTCAAGCACGAAGGGGAAGAAATGCTTTTTGTGCTGTCAGGAAAGATGCGGTTTCTTCACAACGACAAAGAATTTTTTCTGGAAAAGGGAGACTGTCTCTATTTTGATTCCGGCATCCCTCATTTCGGCGAGCCCATTGAGTGCGAAGAGGAATGTAAATGTCTCATAGTAATGTACAATGAATAATACATTATTACTAACAAAACAATTGATGGATGCAGAGAAACACAATGGACTGCTGCTTTGCGTTGCGCATATCGAAAAACACGTTGCGATCATCGGGATTGGGTCTTTTTTCTCTATTCCATACAAGTCGTATGCTTCAGCATTTGAACAGCTATATCAAATTCACTAACAAGGAAAGAAAGGGCATGATATAATGACGGAAATTCCTGTATTTTTCCTCCATGGTCTTGTGTACGCGGGACTTCTCTTTCTCGTATCTTCAGGACTCACCCTCGTGTTCGGCATGATGAACGTGTTAAACTTTGCTCATGCAACGTTTTACATGCTCGGCGCGTATTTCTCCTATTCACTGTTGAGGTTAACCAACAACTTCTGGTTATCTCTTGTGGTGTGTCCCCTGTTGCTGTTTCTGATCGGCATGGTGGTGGAGAGGTTTCTATTGCGCCGTGTGCACAAGTTCGGACACGTGCATGAGTTGCTTCTCACCTTCGGCGTCGCCTACATCATTACCGAGTCGGTCAAATGGATATGGGGCAACTATCCGCTGGCCGTCAGTTTAAGCGGGTGGCTCATGGGCACGATTGACATTTTAGGGTTTTCATATCCCGTATACCGACTGTTCATGTTCGGCTGCTCCATCGCCATCAGCGGAATACTGGCGTTTATGATGTACAAGACCAAAATCGGGGTGATTGTGCGGGCGGCGGTGAATGATGGCGAGATGGTCAATGCCCTGGGGATCAACGTTCCCCTGGTGTTCATGGGCATTTTTGCCTTTGGCGCGGCACTGTCAGGATTTGCCGGCGTGATTGCCGGGCCGCTGCTCACGACCTATCCCGGGATGGCCGCGGAAATACTTGTCGACGCCTTTGTCGTAATCGTCATAGGCGGCATGGGAAGCCTTGGAGGAGCCGTGGTTGCATCGCTGCTTATCGGACAGCTTCAGGCCTTTGGGGTGCTGCTTATTCCGAAACTCTCGATGGCACTGATCTACATGCTGATGGCCGCGGTACTGGTGATACGACCATCCGGATTGTTCGGGGAGGAATTATAATGAAGGAACGCTATTTCAACTATCTGCTGCTGGGCATACTGCTGATTGTCGCATTCGTGATCGTACCGCTTTTTGCGCAGAACTACCATATATTCATGATCACCGAGATGGTCATCTTCGCCCTCTTTGGAATCAGTTACAACCTGCTGCTCGGGTATGCCGGGCTCCTTTCGTTCGGGCATGCCATGTTCTTCGGGACAGGGGCCTATGCGACTGCGGTGGTCATTCAATATTTTCCGAATATTCCCTTTTTCGGCGCATTGCTCTTCGCCATACTCGTGTCCGGGGTACTGGGCATCATTATAGGGGCGCTTCTGCTGCGTCACACAGGAACGCCCTTTGCGCTGTTGACACTCGCCTTCCAAGCACTGATTTTTGCCATTGCCACGAAATGGTATTCAATGACAGGAGGGGATGACGGCTTGAATGTCAACCGCCCTGATATTAATTTCGGCTTCGGGACGCTCGACATGTCCGATCTGACGGTATTCTATCTGGTCACCATCTTCATTCTCAGTGCGGTCATATTTTTCTGCTGGTATTTCACCCGCACCGCCATGGGAAAAACCGTGCTTCTGATGCGGGAAAACGAAGAACGCATGAAATTTCTCGGGTACAATACGGCAATTACACGACTCATCCTTTTTACATTCACCGGCATCCTCGCCGGCTTTGCCGGTGCCTTTTACGCCCTCTTCTTTCAGTTCACCTCGATTACCGCTATCAGTCCCGACATGACGACGACCATTCTGGTCATTACCTTTATCGGCGGTACCGGCTCATTCTTCGGACCGATTCTTGGCGCCGCCGTGTATATCTATCTGCAGGATCTGCTCAGCGACATTACCGACCGATGGCAGTTTTTCATGGGAATCATTTTTGTATTTATGGTGCTTTTTGTTCCGGGAGGTTTATCGGGCGCCCTCACATCGTTGAAGAATCGCCTGCGTGAGTACATATCCGGACAGCAGATGGAAAGGGGATAACCAGTGAATCAGATGGATACGATCTTACGAATTGACAATATTTATAAAGATTTTTCAGGACTTAAGGTGCTCACCGGTGTTGATTTTTCCGTGAAAAAAAACGAGCGTCACGCGGTGATCGGTCCGAACGGTGCAGGAAAAACGACACTCTTCAACATCATCAGCGGCAAGTACAAGCCCTCATCGGGCAAGATCTTTTTCAATAATAAGAATATCTCCGGCAAGCCGGTACATGTACTCAGTCACATGGGGTTATGCCGTTCATTCCAGATCACGAACGTCTTTCAGGAATTGACCGTCCTTGAGAATGTACGGGCCGGCGTCCGCTGCCGTCATGGTCTGCGATATAATTTTTTAAGGAAACCGGACAGTATCGCCGAAGTAAACGAGAAGACGGAAGCCATCATTGACGAGGTCGGTCTTTCCGCGGCGATGCACGCGCCCGCTCGAGAGCTCGCCTACGGCCAGCAGCGTTCACTTGAAATCGCCATTACCCTGTCGTCCGACCCCGAACTCATACTCCTTGATGAACCGACGGCGGGGATGAATCGCTCGGAAACGCTCGAGGCAATCAAGATGATTGACCGGGTCATAAAAGACCGGACGCTCGTGATTATCGAACACGACATGGATGTTGTGTTCTCACTCGCAGACACTATTTCGGTGCTGCATTACGGGACCATTCTGGCATCCGACAGACCGGAAACAATCAGAAACAACCAGAAAGTAAAAGACGCCTATCTGGGAGAGGAGGCCGACTAGTGTTAGAGATCAGGGGCATAAACAGCTACTACGACAAAAGTCACATTCTCCATGACGTATCCATGGAATTAAAAGAGGGTGAACTCGTGTGCCTGCTGGGGCGCAACGGCGTCGGCAAGACGACCACCCTGAAAAGCATCATGGGACTGGTAAAACCCTCAAGCGGCAGCGTGATGTTCAAGGGCAACGATCTGGCGGGAAAAGAACCCTATCAGATTGCCCGTGCCGGGCTGGGATTTGTTCCGGAGGAGCGGCGGATCTTCCGCAGTCTCACCGTTGATGAAAACATAATGATCGGGGAAAAGCACCGTAACGACACTGCCTCATCGAACGGCGGATGGACACCGGAGAAGATTTACGAATCCTTTCCGCTCCTGGAGAAACGTCGGAACAACAAAGGTGCCCATCTTTCCGGCGGTGAACAGCAGATGCTCACGGTTGCCCGCACCTTAATGGGGAATCCGGAACTGATTCTTGTTGACGAACCGACGGAAGGGCTGGCGCCCCTTATTGTCAAGAGTGTACTGGAGATGCTTCTGTCCGTCAGTAAAACCGGCGTGACGATTTTAATGGTGGAGCAGAACTTCAAAGCGGCTGTAAAGATTGCCGATCGATTTTATATCATGGGCAAGGGACAGATTGTCTGGGAAGGAGATAGAGAAGCATTATCCGGTGCTGAGGAGGTTAGGAAGACCTATCTGGAAGTGTAGGGCTTCCTTGCATAAGTAGTACTATCATTACTATGTGGAAGGAGATTAGAGATGAGAAAGTCAACTTTTTTGTGGTGTGCCGTAGTCTTGGCAGTATTGATGGTAATCCTGCCTTCAGTAAATGCGTTTGCCGCAAAGGAAAAAGTGGTTAAGATTGGTGTTGTGGATCCATTGTCAGGCAACTTTAAAGACATCGGAGATCGTTATCTCGAAGGTGTCCAGTATGCCGCGGAAGTACTCAACGAGCGGGGCGGACTCCTGGGACACAAAGTGGAAATTGTTCCTCTTGACTCGGAGCTGAAACCTGATGTCGCGACCCGAAAAGCTCAGAAGCTGATGCAAAAGGAAGACGTCAAGTTCTTCTGCGCCGGAGTCGGAAGTTCTGTGGGCGGCGCCATGTCCAAGCTGTGTGAGAGAAACAATGCTTTGTACTATACTTACGGTCAGGCGGCGGCATCGTTAACGGGTGAAAACTGCAGCAGAAACTTCTTCCGCTGCGACAAAAACACCGATACCCATTCCTTCGCCCTCGCAAACTGGGTTGCAAAGGAAGGATACAAGAAGGTCGCCGTAATCGCCCAGGATTACTCCTTCGGCCAGCAGGCGGCGGAAGCCTTCATTCGTAAACTGAATGAGCTGAATCCCGATGCCAAGATTGTGTCCAAAATACTTCATCCCATTGGAACAAAAGACTTTGCCCCCTACGTAAGCCAGATTATTTCTTCCGGCGCGGAAGTCGTCTTCACCTCAAACTGGGGGAATGACCTTACACTGTTAATCAAACAGGGCCTGCCCCTTGGATTGAAAGCCAAATTTGTCTGCTACTATCTGAACGATGAAAACATTATCGCAGGCGTTGCCAATGATGACGCTGTGGTGGGACACATCGCCAGTGAAATTTATATGCTCTCGATTCCCGGCGAAAAAAATGAGGCCTTCAAGAAGGGGTTCTATGAGAAGAAGGGTTATTACCCCTCATACTGCCGTGGAAAAGCATACTCAGCAACCATGTTCTGGGCGGAGGCGGTCAAGAAAGCCGGTTCCTTTGATGTTGACAAAATTATCGCGGCCTGGGAAGGCATGACCTACGAAGGCCCCGCAGGAAAATGGTACATGAGACCATGCGATCATCAGACGCAGCTTCCCATCTGGATGGCGGAAATCGAGAAGGGAACACCCTATTACGATCACGCATTTGTCGGCAAGGCTTGGATGGTACCGGCTGAAGATATTTCGGTTCCCTGTGAAGAAACCGGTTGCACAAAAATAAAGTAACATACAGATACCAATTGAATAATGTCGTATGGGGGGCGTCACACAGCATAACGTTTTATCGTGACGCCCTCTTTTTGGCATCACTTCTATCGGAAGTTACAAATATGCCAGTGAATTATATTTATGATAATTAAGGAGTTTATATTATGTCTACGATGATCACAGGTGGAACGGGCTTTCTGGGATCGTACCTTGCACGTCTCCTCATCGACAAGGGGATAACACCCGTCCTGTACGATATTGCACCGCCTCATGGGGCGCTGAAAGAAATAGAGGGCAACTATGAATTTGTGCGTGGCTCCCTTACCAACCTTTCCGAGATACTCAATTGTGTAAGAGAACACTCGGTCGACACCATCTTTCATCTTGGCGGTCTGCTGTCCCTTCCTTCGGAGGAAAATCCCTGGTCTGCTTTTGACATCAACCTGCTCGGTACATACAAGATATTGGAAGCGTCGAGACTGGAGGGCGTAAAAAAGGTGATCTTCGGAAGCACCATCGCAACCTTCAGCAATGATATCGAAACAGCCACCGTGAATGATTTCAGCGTGCAACACCCCAACAGCATGTACGGCACGACCAAAGTCATGTGCGAAACCATCGGACGGTACTATGCCATACGATTCGGGATCGATTTCAGGTCGATACGCATTCCGTCGGTCGTGGGACCGGGAGCCAAGACACCTCACATGTCGATTTACAACTGCTGGGCCATCGAGGAATCGTTGAAGGGAAATCCCTACGTACTCTTCTGCGAACCCGAAACCAAGGTTGCCGTCATCTATTTCAAGGATGCGGCGCGCGCATTAATGATGCTCGCCGACGCAGATGAAAAGGATCTCCCTACCAGGGTCTACAATATAAAAGGTGTTGCGCCTTATACTGCCGACGATCTGGTCACCATTATCCGTAAGCGCATACCCGGCGCACAACTCCGTTTTGAATCAGACCCGACAGCGGTGGCCCTTCTTAAACGACTCGGACAGCTTGAATTTACCGACGAACGCGCCCACAATGAGTGGGGCTGGACAAGTTCATATGATCTCACGGCAATGGTCGATGATTTTATACAGGAATTCAAAGAACACAGATCCTGGTACGAATAGGCAGGTATAAACGCACGATCTCCCCTCGCGATGGTCTGCACGTTAGTGTCGTGCGACGGCACAGCGTCTCAATTACGGATTTCTGAAGCTTCGATCGTTGTCTATACCGCTCCTTCATCGAATCGCCCGGTTCCCCCTCTTCGACGGACGACCTGTAATCGAGGATGGCACGAAGAGACAGGTACCGGAAGAAATCATGTACTCCATTTTTTGAGGGCACTATTTGAAAGGAACGGTGGCGTGCCACAGGGTAAGCGAGGGCGCGTCACCGAATATATATACCGGTTAATTTCACTGATATCATCAGTGGAAGAAAGGAGAACGCAATGAGTACACAAGACGATATCGTCATTGTCAGTGGTGTGCGAACGCCCTTCAGTAAATTCGGAGGGACTCTGAAAGAAATTCACAGCACCAATCTCGGTGTCGTGGTCATAAAAGAGAGTCTGAAACGCGCGGGCCTCAAAGGCGAGGATCTGGACGAACTCTACTACGGGATGTGCGACCAGGCCGAGGCGGCACTCTACGATAATGTGAATGCAAGACAGGCACTGCTGCGGGCGGGCCTGCCCGACACGCTTGTTTCTCTTACCATAGACAGGGCATGCTGTTCGTCACTTACCGCCGTTCATCTTTCCCGGAGAGCGATTCTGCTTGATGAAGCGGAAACCTGTATGGCCGTCGGTGCCGAGAACATGAGCAATACGCCGCTCCTCACAAACGGTCACCGCTGGGGGGCCGGCATGCAGCCCCTTCTGATACAGGATTACCTTAATCCCATCACTTATAGAGAATACACGCCTCTTGGAAAAGATGCGGGAGAAATCGCGATTGAGCATGGGATTTCCAGAGAAGAACAGGATCAATGGGCGCTGGCATCACAACAGAAATGGGCGGAAGCTGATAAGGCAGGCAAATTCAAGGATGAATTGACCCCCGTGGAAGTTCCCCAGAGAAGAGGAGACCCGATCCTTTTTGACAAAGATGAATTCCCGAAACCGAATTCCACGCTGGAAAAGCTGTCGCGGCTCAAACCAATCTACGGAAGCCCCACTGTGACCGCGGGAAACGCACCCGGTCTGGATGCCGGCGCGTCGGCAATCATCGTCATGAAGCGATCAAAAGCGGAAGCCCTGGGGATTAAACCGCTGGCGACTATACTCTCGGTTGCCAGTGGCGCCGGAGAGCCCCGCCGGATGGCCGAGCTGCCGGCTCGGGTGATCCAAAACGCGCTGCCGAAAGCGGGAATCGAGTTGAGCGACATCGATGTGATCGAGATCAACGAAGCCTTTGCGGCAGTCACGCTCGTCTCGACAAAGATGCTGGCAGGCGGCGATGACGGGGAATGGCACAAACTGCTCGAAAAGACAAATCCCAATGGAGGAGCAATCGCCATCGGCCATCCCGTCGGTGCAAGCGGCGCAAGAATTCTGATGACATTGATGTACGAATTACGAAGACGGGGCGGCGGCTATGGCGTGTGTGCCATCTGCGGAGGTCTCGCGCAGGGTGATGCCGCGGTAATCAGAGTCGATTAGAAACTGTCCTCACTCTCAAATATGGCTTGCATGCCTTTGCAGCGCGAGAAGAAGATGAAGCCTGTGATTTTCAATGATACATGGCGGCGGGAAACATGGATATCGCTGTTCCCGCGCCATGAATTGCTGTCGAGCAACTAAGGAGATTAACTAATGAAGGATTTAAATAAAGTCGGTGTTGTCGGCGCGGGCATGATGGGTGCCGAAATTGCGCTCTGTTTTGCCAGATCAGGATATGCGGTGGTTTTAAAAGACGCAACGCTCGATCTTGCCCAGAGTGGCAAAAACCGCCTGGGCAGCGTCCTGGACCGGCAGATAAAAAAAGGATCTATTACCGCAGAAGATAAAGATTCGATACTCTCCCGCATCGAACCGACCGATCAATACAGTGTGTTTTCAGATATCGATCTGGTTGTGGAGGCGGTCTTCGAGTCCCTGGAAGTAAAAAAAGAGGTCTTCGCGCAGCTTGATAAAATCTGCGCACCGGGATGCATCTTTGCCACCAACACCTCCAGCATGTCGATCACGCTTCTCGCCACGTCCGTCACGCCCGCGCGTATCGGAAATTTCGTCGGAACCCATTTCTTCTCTCCCGCGTCGGTCATGAAGCTTGTTGAGGTAATTCCCGGTCTTGAGACGAAAGAAGAAACCGTGGATTATGCAATGGAATGCTGCCGCAAGATTGAGAAAGTCCCCATCAGGGTAAAGGATGTGACGGGCTTTGTCTTGAATCGAATACTCCATATTATGTGGATCGAAGCCATGCGGCTTCTGGAGGAAGGTGTCGCGTCCCCGGAAGATATCGACCTGGCATGTAAATTCGGCCTCGGCCATCCCGTGGGCCCGTTTGCGCTCATGGACCTTACAAGCAATAACCTGAATCTGCAGGTTCAGGACATTCTCTTTGAAGCCTATGGGGAACGGTTCAAGCCGCGGCCCATACTGAAACAGAAAGTAGACGCGGGCCATCTTGGCCGCAAGACAGGCCGCGGGTGGCACACGTATGAAAAATAGCAGCTCTTCGAGCAAAACACATTGAGCATTAAGAGAGGTAATTCATATGAGGCTTAAGGATAAAATCGCGGTGATAACAGGCGCAAGCAAAGGGATTGGCAAAGGGATTGCACAACGCTTCGCCCGTGAAGGGGCAACGGTGGTTCTTGCCAGCCGGTCACTGGATCTTCTTTCAAACCTTGCCGATGAAATAAACGGCGCGGGAGGCCGTGCTCTCGCATTATCGCTGGATGTAAGCAAGCATGAAAATGTGCAGCAAGTCGTTGACACCGTTGTTGGCGAGTTTGGCAAACTGGATATCATGGTCAACAACGCCGGAATATCCATGACAGTCCCATCGAAAGATATTACCCCCGAGCAATGGAGACAGGCAGTTGAAACCGACCTCTTTGGTGTCTGGTATTGCTGCCAGTCGGCGGGAAAGCAGATGATCGCCCAGAACGGCGGCTGCATTATCAATATCACCTCAATGAACGGGCAGATTGCCTTTCCCATGCGCGCCCCCTATTGCGCGAGCAAGGCCGCGGGGAATATGCTGACCAAGGTCCTTGCAATCGAATGGGCCGAGCATAATGTGCGGGTTAATTCTATCGCCCCGGGCTATATCCGTACCGAACTGGTACAGGATTTGATCGACAGGGGCGTGCTCAGTGTTAACGCCATTGAAAAACGGACCCCCCAGGGACAGATTGGAAAAGTTGATGATATTGCCGGAGCCGCAGTATACCTGGCAAGCGATGAGTCGTCCTTTGTAACGGGATCGATTCTTACCGTCGACGGCGGCTGGACAGCCTACGGGTATATGTAGTACTACAAGCCCGACAACAATTCATTCATCAGGAGGATAAAAAATGATGACCACAACTATTTTCCCCGGTCGCTACATTCAGGGGTATAACGCGATTCAGCGTCTCCAAAAGTTGATCCCCCGATACGGAACCAGGGGGTTTCTTATCTGCAGTCCGTCGGCCTTCGAGAACGTGCTTCCTTCCCTTCGGGAATCGCTGGGCGACAAAGTGGACATCGTCGCCGAAAAGTTCGGCCGCCAGTGTTCCGATGAAGAAATCACCAGGCTCTCGGAAATCGCACAGCAGGAAAAATGCGATATCGTGGTCGGCATCGGCGGCGGCAAGACCCTTGATACGGCCAAGGCCGTGGCCCACGGCATGAAAGTGCCCGTCTGCATCGTCCCCACCATCGCCTCGACGGACGCACCCTGCAGTGCCCTGTCGGTCATTTACCGGCCCAACGGGCAGATCAAGCGCTTTCTGATGCTTCCGAAAAATCCGGACATCATCCTGGTGGACACGAAGATCATCGCCGAGGCACCGGTGCGACTCCTGGTGGCCGGAATGGGTGATGCCCTGGCAACCTGGTTCGAAGCGGAATCGTGCATGGTCAAACATGCCAGGAACATGACCGGAATGACCGGGTCCATGACGGCCTACACGCTGGCGCACCTCTGCTACGAAACGCTGCTCGACCATGGTGTCGCGGCCAAAACTGCCTGCGAAAACAATGTGGTCATCCCCGCCCTTGAACACGTCGTGGAAGCGAACACCCTGCTCAGCGGCATCGGTTTCGAGAGCGGCGGCCTGGCAACGGCCCATGCCATCCATGATGGATTGAATGCCCTCGACGCGACCCATGCATACTACCACGGTGAAAAGGTGGCCTTCGGCACGCTGACGTCGCTGTTCCTGACCGACAAACCGACGGAGATCATCGACGAAGTCTTTTCCTTCTGTGAATCGGTGGGATTGCCGACGACACTTGCCGAACTCGGACTGGAAGGGGTCTCCCGGGACGATCTCATGAAAGTGGCAACCATCGCCTGTTCTGAAAAGGAGACGATCCACAATGAACCGACTCCCGTTTCGCCGGATCTGGTCTATGCGGCGCTTGTGACCGCCGATGCCGAGGGGAAACGACGCCAGGGTTGACCCGGCAAAGGGATTATGGCAGCAACGGGCGGTTCGGCCGGATCATGATGGCAGGTGCCTGCCGCCCGGGGCACCCTGTCCCGGCAGGTGTCAGAAGAGCGGGTTGCCGGCACGATCGACACCGCGGACGGAGCAGGTGCTCCCCTCCACGGGGGCATCATTTCGAATAACGGTAATGATTCCCGGCATCTCGTCCTCGCTCAGAGGAACATTGAAAGAGTCCGGCGTACTCTGTGTATCGATGAATACGTAGTGGCGCTTCTCTTCGTGGCATTTCAGGGCGAAGCGGTCTGCAATGTAACGGGCCGATTCGATGAAATCGGGCAGAAGCTGGAAGTATGGTTCCCTTGCGTACCCCTCTTCCTTCATCATCAGCAGGGCAATGTGCTGCGGGCAGATGTAGATCCACCCCGATGACTGATACCACCGGGGATAGACCGAGAGAGGCCGCTGCATCCCATGAAGGGTTGCCCTGAAGGTATTATCCACGAGGTAGTGAAGCACAAGGTCCCGCTGCGACAGTACGTTCAAAAAGGTCGATGCGCTGGCCTTGAGAAACTGCATGAGCGGTTCATCCATCATGATCGAGTCCCTGTTGGCCGCCTTATAGAGGTCGTCGGCCATGACGAAGGCGTACCGGGCAAGATTGATATCCGACAGCCCTCCGCCGGAGGACTGTACGAAGGACTCTATCGATGAAAGTTCTTCCGCCCGCGCTGCTTCATCGAGTGTCACAAGGCGACGGGAATGCCGGTAGACGGCATCCTGTTGCTGGTCCCAAAATTCGAGGATATTCTGAAACATAGGGCTATTCCTTTCCATGGGGCACCCTTCGGTTCGTGACATTTTCCCCCGTCGCTGCGGAAGAGTCGGCTCCAGGCATCGGGTCTCGTATAAACGGGGTATTCAAAATGTTCCTTGCAATCTTTCGCGAGATTCATTAAGTCCTATCCCCTGGTACGGTAATGAGATATTTAAAAGACGCCAAGATCAACGATATTGTCATGGTCCCGGCCTACGTGGCACATCCCGAACGACAGGGGCATGAACGGTTCAAGTGGCTCCCGGCCATTGTGCGCCGCCTCTCCGTCACGGCCGGTGGTGCAGCGGCCATGGCCGTCGAGTATGTGCGGGGAGAGCGGATCATCGAACGGAAATTCGTCATCGGGACCTGCCGCAGGGCGGAATTTTCGCCGCTCTCGGAAATGGGAACCCTTCCTCCCGAGGTGGCGGCCTTTGAAAAGGCCTTTCACATTCCCCGTCACGAGTTGTTGAAATACACCGTGACAAAACGTATTCGGGAAAAGGCCCAGACCTCACTGAATTTCTCCGGACGCCCCGAATCGTAACGAGGGGGGAGGGGACCTCGCCTGTCCCCTCCGATTTCACGCCGCTAATCCTTCAGGGGCCATTCTCCCCGTTCCTTCAACACCTCACGATAGACTTCAAGGGCCATATTGACCGTGGGCATGCCCGCGTAGGTGGCCACCTGAAAAATGACTTCCGCCAGCTTCCGGGGATCGCAGCCTACATTCAGGGCCGCGTTTGCATGCAGCTTCAGCTCATCCAGCGACCGGGTCGCCGCCAGAATCGCACAGGCTATCATCTGCCGCTCCTGGAGCGTCAGCACCGTCCGGGCATACATCTTGCCGGTAATAAAGAGTGAGAGGTCGTTGGCAAGACCACGATCGAACTCTTTCCACATCTTGTAGGGCGGGTCCATCTGTATCCCGCCGCCGAAAAGCTTCTCCGCCGTCTCTCTTGTTTTCTGTTTCAAATCATCATCTTTCATCGCAAGCTCCTTCTCGTCATGGCATATATATAAAAAGCCGGTGGTGCGGAGCATCATCCCTGAAACACCGCCCCGTCACCGGCAAAACAACCTGTTGAATAAGGATTGGAGTGCACAACCGTTTCGTTGGTGAAATGAAGGTCCCCCGGGAACCTCTTTATCACTGGAAATTCTTAAGGAACGTCTCGGCCTCCTGAATAGAGGCACGCATGTCGGTAATGAGCGAATCAACCTCCACTTCAATTTTCCCCGCCTCCTGCCTCAGGGCGCCGACGGCCTGAGCGTTCAGATTGTGCTTCAGGTAGAGCACGTTATCTCTGAATTGATCAAGTACCGGGTCCATCCGTGCCTCCGCTTTTTTCATCGCCGCGGCAAGCCTGGCATACCGCTGTTTTGACAGCCGGAGGGTCTGGGAGCTTTGACTGCGGAGGGTTCTACTGGTTATCTGGGCGATCTCTCGCTGCCACTCCTCGAAGAGGTCTCCGGCGATCCGTTCCACCTGGACCACCCGTTCACGGACCGCGTCGGCACGTGCTTCGCTCTCGTTGAAATCGGTCTGAAGGTTCTTGTAGATCTTTTCCAGATCGCCGCCCTCAAATCCGTAGAGTTCCTTCATCCGCGTCAGTGTATCCTTGAACTGTTCCGAGGCTTCTTTCTGTTCCTCCGTGGCCTTCCTGACATTATCACGGAGAAGATGCCGTTTCTCCTTGCCCAGTTTTTCCCAGACCGCATAATAGGTCTTCTGGCATCCCGCCGTGACGGCCACCAGCAGGAAACAGGCCATTATCACATATCGAAACCGCAGGTTCATGGACACCTCCTCACCTTTCAGGTACCTTCAGCACCGCCGTTCCGGCATCCTGCCGGAACGGTTCGTTGAGTATAGGGAAATCACCGGCAGGGGTCAACGAAAAAGGCCCGTCCCGGGAAGCGACGCTCAAACGCCATCCACCACGACCGGCGAGGGTGGTCCCGACCGGAAGGCATGCTCCGGTCGAGAAGGTGGCTCTTGTCATGCAGGGTTCTTTTCTCCCCCGGAAAGCGCCCTCGAGGCATCGGGATTCCCGGTGAAAAACATTTCTTTTTGATTTAAGTGAAGCTCCCCGCCCACAGGGCGGTGCTTCCCGGTAAGGAGATTCCATGAAGATAGAACCATCGATGAGGAAAAATGCGATGGCTGCGGTCTCTGTGTAGCGGCCTGCGGCGGCTTTCACCAGGAATATCTCAAGGGGAAGGCCGTCCTCATCGGGTGCCCGAAATTCGACAACAGGGAGGAGTACGTCGAAAAATTCGCCCGTATTTTCGAAAAAGCCGATCTCAAAAGCATCACCGTCCTGATCATGGATGCTCCCTGCTGCCGGGGACTTCCCCGGATACTTGAAACGGCCATGGACCTGACGGGTGTTGTCATCCCGATGACGACGGTCACCATCGGCCGGGACTGCCGGCTGGTAAAAACCGACGCAACGTCGTACAATCAGGGCGACGGTCCCCGGAAGAACGCACAGGGGGTCCATCCATAATTCATTTCACCATGAAGGGAGGATGAATCATGCAA
>Ga0272441_10002723_pt1 | contig 35229 bp, 30 predicted proteins | sample SSMProp6N_FD_193582 | JGI IMG/M metagenome (GOLD analysis project Ga0272441, IMG submission 193582) | Marine sediment archaeal communities from Little Sippewissett salt marsh, Falmouth, MA, United States - SSM-Prop-6N | ecosystem: Environmental > Aquatic > Marine > Wetlands > Sediment ...
TGCAGCCAGCCAAGCCGAAAGGGCCGCCGAGAATGGGCCCGATAGGTGTAGCTCGTCGGAGGCGGCCCTTTCGGCGATCACTTGATTTTTAAACACAGTATCTCGCAATGACAGGTGGAGGGTCGGGCTTGCCTTGCAATGTTTTTCCGGGAATCGCTGCCGGAGGCAGTGCGGGGCTGGCAATTGCCCTGAATTCAGGCTGCTTCAGCAGGCTCCTCTTTGCACACCCGCCTTCAGGCGGCGGCTAATACACAACAGGGCGCTTTAGCGCCCTTTGCGCTCAACGGTCAGTCGCCAGGGGCGGCTCCAGCGACAGCGCGGAGATTTCCGCGCGCTCGTCATCGGTCAGCTTGATTTGGAGGCTCTTGAGCGTGTCGTTCATCTGCTCGAGGTTTCGGGCGCCGATAATGGGCGCGGTTACTGCCGGGTGCGAAGCTACCCATGCCATGGCGAGCGAAGCGGGGCTGCAACCTTTCTCCTGGGCATGCTTGACGAACATCTCCGTCGTTTCCCAGTACCGTGAGTTTTCGTAACGCACCTTGTACATTTTGTTCTCATCGAGGCGGCCCGACTCGTTCTGGTGGTACTTGCCCGTGAGCAGGCCGGCCGCCAGGGGGTTGTACGGGAACACGGCCAGGTTTTCGGACTGTGCCAGCGGGAACAGCTCGACTTCCGCCTGCCGTTTCACGAGGTTGTACATCGGCTGGATGCACATCGGTGGCGCGTAACCGGACGTCTGCGCCATGGCCAGGGCCTTCATCGTCTGCCACGCCGAAAAATTCGAGATGCCCAGGTACATCACCTTTCCCTGCTCGACAAGCGACGTAACCGCGCTCAGCGTCTGTTCGAGGTCCGTCTCCTCGTCCCAGTAGTGGAGGTAGAGAATGTCCAGCCAGTCCGTCTGGAGCCGCTTCAGCGACTGCTCGACTGAAAGCAGAATGTTCCGGCGCGAACTGCCGCGCTCGTTCGGCCCTTCGCCGGTCGGGCCATGGACTTTCGATGCAAGCACGATGCTGTCCCGTCGCGGTTTCAACCAGCGGCCCGTGATGACTTCCGCCTGGCCCTTGTTGTAGATGTTCGCGGTGTCGAAAAAGTTGATTCCGAGTTCGGCGGCCTTGTCCATAATAGCGAACGACGTTTTTTCGTCGGCCTCGTTTCCGAACGTCATCGTTCCCAGGCAATATTCAGAAACACGCACGCCGGTTTGGCCGAGCAGCTTGTAATCCATGTTGACTCCTTTCCAGATACCACTATCGAAGGTGCAATCAGGCGGTGATATGTTCTCCACCTTCCAGGTTCCTCGCCAGAATAAACAGGTAATCGCTCAACCTGTTGAAAAACACGATGATCAGCTTTGCGTCGAACGCGGGCACGGCTTCTTTTAACGCCACGCACCGGCGCTCGAGCCTTCGTGCTACGACACAAGCCAAGTCGGCCTGGGCCGCAACCGCGTTTGATGCCGCCAAGACAAAAGATGCCGGCAGCGGCGTGTGCTCTTCAAGCCGGAGCTGCTCGGCCTCGAGTTTACCGATGTCGGCCTGCGCAAGCGTCCGCGGATGATATTCGGGATGCTTGTTTTCCGGATCGCTGCATGCCGCTCCGATCGGGAACAGCCGCCCCATCAGCCAAAGAAGAAATTCGGCCGTAGCTTCCCCTCCATCCGGTTTACTTTCGATGACGGCCAAACGCACCAGGGCCAGATGCGCCCGCGTCTCTTCCAGCGCGCCGACGCACTCCATGATGGGATGCGATTTTGAATATGAAGCGCCGTCAAGGGCGGAGGTGTTGCCATCGTCGCCCCGTTTGGTTGTAACCTGGCTGTGCATGGCATCTCCTTCCTACTTCACCGTCAACGCAATCGGGCAGTGGTCCGACCCCGGCACATCGGACAATATCGTGGAGTCGCCCACGTGCCCGATCAACTTTTTGTTTACACAGAAGTAGTCGATCCGCCAGCCGATGTTCCGCGCCCGCGCGTTGCGGAAGTACGACCACCAAGTATAGTGCCCCGGCTCCTTGTTGAAATGCCGGAACGTGTCGACGTACCCCTCATTCAGCAAATCCGTCATGGCCGCGCGTTCTTCCGGCAGAAACCCCGGGTTCTTCACATTTTCCTTTGGCCGGGCGATGTCGATTTCCTCATGGGCGACGTTGAAATCGCCGCACAGGATAATGTTTTTCCCTGACGCGACAAGGCTGCTGCACAACCGCCCGATGGCCTTCATGAAAGCCAGCTTGTAATCGAGCCGGCGGCCCTTTGGCTGACTGTTCGGAAAGTAGGCATTGACAATGGTGTACGCCGGGTACTCGAGCGTCTGCACGCGGCCCTCGTCGTCGAATTCGTCCGCGCCCATCATGCCGACCGAGAGCGGCTTTTCCTTCACGAAGGCCGCCGTTCCGCTGTACCCTTTCCGCGCCGCCGGCCGCCACAACGACGTATATCCCGGCGGGTTCAACACCCACAGGTCAAGGTCTTCCGGCACCGCTTTCACCTCCTGGAGGCACAACACGTCCGGCTGCGCCTGCTCCAGCCAGTCCAGCATGCCGCTCTTTACCGCCGCACGGACGCCGTTAACGTTCCAGCTTATGATGTGTTTTGTAGTATCTTTTTTCGCCATACGCCCCGCCCCTCAACAATAAGCAAAAGCATACGGAGCCGGGCAACGATTTTCAATGTCTTGAGACAATATCGCCTTACAAAAAACAGAGGTGCAGGCATACCGCCTGCACCCGATCTGTTCTTCCCCCTCTAGAGGCTACTTTAACTTCGAAAAACCACATCTCAGATGGCCACCCGACTGGGAGCATCTACTTCTAGCGTATTACCGGTTTTAGATATCGTCAAGGGAAAAAGGCGTCTGCGGAAGTGTAAGCGCAATTACAAAAGACATGCGCCGAGCGGGCAAACATGTCCACCGAAATGTGTCGTAGAGAGTTACAGAGGCTTGTCTATTTATTTTGCTTCGCGCGCGGGTTCCACTTTTTGGGGTTGCGCGTTCTTTTTGAGCAGGACGGCAAAGAAGACAACTGACGCCACGACCAACGCCAAGCTGAAGATTTGCTGCACCGTGAGGGGTCCGTAGGTGGGGTTGTGATCGCCACGGATAAACTCGATGGCGAACCGGCCGGTTCCGTAGAGAATAAAATATGCCGGCATGGTGAGGCCGCGGATGGGGTTGGGTTTTGCGTTCCAGGAGCGCCTGCGCAGGTAGAGAAGCAGGCCGAACGTTACCAGCAGGCCGGCAACGCCGTAGAGCTGCGTGGGATGCACCGGGAATGACCAATCGCCGACCTGCATGCCCGGGTATCGGTACAGATGGTCGGTGGCGGCGGGGCTGCCGGGCGGGAAGCGGATGCCGAGCGGGCAGTCGGTGCGGATGCCGTAGCAGCAGCCGAAGAAGAAACAGCCCAGCCGGCCGAACGCATGCGCGAGAGGCACATAGGGGAAGGCCAAATCCGCGATTTTCCAGAAGTCGAGCTTGTACTTTCGAATTGCCCACCAGCTGTAAATGATCGCCGGTGGAATCGCCCCGTGAAACACCAGGCCGCCGCGCCAGATGGCCACCCAGCCCAGCGGGTCGCTCCACGAATACTCCGACGGATAAAGAATGATGTGGGCCACGCGGGTGCCCGCAATCCCCAGCAGAAGCACCCAGAACGCCATCTGGTTGATTTTCTCGACATCAACGTTGGCCCGCCTGGCGTCGCGTTGTATGAAATGCCAGCTAACCAGGAACCCTAAGGCGATCAGGAAGCCGTAGGTGTTGATGGCCACGGGGCCCAGCTCAAGCAGTTTCGGGAACATCTTTTTTTCCGATGAAGTACCAGGTTATCACCAACAGAAACACGCCGGTGCAGATGGATGTGTCGGCCACGTTGAACGCGGGGTAATGTTTCCACGGGAAATCGAACGGCACAAAGTAAAAGTGAAACTGAAGAAAGTCGGTCACCGATCCGTGGATAATTCGGTCAAGCAGGTTGTTGCCTACCGCCCCGCCCGCGATCATCCCGTAGGCGATCGACTGCACCCGCGATCGCGGATCGAGGTAGCGGAACAGATATACCAGGACACCCATCGCCACCACCGGAGCTGCATACGCCATGAACCGGTTATTGCTGAACATGCCGCCGACCAGGCCGGGGTTGCGCCGGTGGGTGATCTGAAAAAAATGCGGGCCCGGACCTTCGCCCAGGGAGCGGCCTTCCGGCACATATTTCAAAATAAGAGCCTTCGTGACCTGGTCCAGCGCCACCACGATTGCGAGGACCGCCAAAATCAGTATAATTTGTTTTTTTCGGGGCACGGATTCGACGCTAGAGGCTCCCCTCTTTTTCAAGTCTGGACTTGCACGCAATGCAATACCTTGCGGCCGGAAACACTTCGAGCCGTTTCCGCGGAATGGGCGCTTCGCATCCTTCGCAGATTCCGAACGTGCCGTTCTCGATCCTGCGCAACGCGTCCGCCACCTCGCGCAGCCGCTGGCTTTCGCCGGTGGCTATGTTAAGCGCGGTTTCCCGCTCGAAATTGTCGGTTCCGGTTTCGGCATAGCTATACAAATCGCCCGTCGTTTCGCGCACGGATTCATGCAGGGCGCTTTCTTCAATCTTCCGAATGCCCTCGCTGAGCCGGTTGAGTTCGCTCAGCAGCATCTTTTCAAACTTCTTCGCATCCCTCTTGTTCATCCAGCGATTTCTCCTAATTGCTCTTCACATCGGCGGCAAATGGTTGGGTGTTCAGTGCTCTGCCCAACCGATTCCCGGTAGTTCCAGCACCGCACACACTTCTTACCGGACGCCCGCTCCACCTGAACCACAAGCCCCGCCTCGGCTTCGGCGGCTTCATCGGAAACGGGCGCCAACGTACACTTCGACACAATAAAAATCCACGGCAACTGCGCTTCGTACTTCTTCAGCAGCCTTTCCGCGCGCTCGTTTCCCGGCGTCAGCGTCAGCGCCGCTTCCAGCGAAGAGCCGATCACGCCTTGACGGCGCGATTCCTCGAGCACTTTCGAGACCACCACCCGCATCTTCAGCAGCTCGTCCCAAGTCGCCTCCGCCGTCTCGTCCAGCACATGCTCCGGGCGCACCGGCGGAAACTCCGTAAGGTGCACGCAATCCGCTTCTTTAAGGTGCGCCGGCACGAATTCCCACGCCTCGTCGCACGTGTAAGGCATGATGGGCGCCATCAGTTTCAGGAGATCCGTTAAAATGCCTGCCAGCGCCGTTTGCGCCGCACGCCGCTCGTTCGACTTGGCCGCGAACGTATAAAGACGATCCTTTAAAATGTCCAGATAAAACGAGCTGAGATCGACCGCGCAGAAATTGTGGACCGCGTGGTAAATCACGTGGAACTCGTAGTCCTCGTAAGCCTTAAGCACCCGCTCGCGCAGCAACTGCATTCGGTGCAGCGCCCACTTGTCCACCTCCTCCAGTTCCTCAAACGCCACCGTGTCCGATTCTTCAAAATCCGAGAGGTTCCCAAGCATATAGCGGAACGTGTTCCGCAACCGCCTGTAGGCGTCCTGCATTCGCGTCAGGATCTCGTCCGAAATCCGGATGTCCTGCCGGTAATTCTCGCTTGCTACCCACAAACGAACGACATCCGCACCGAGTTTGTTGACCATGTCGTCCAAACTGATCACATTGCCCAGCTTTTTCGACATCTTCTTGCCTTCGCCGTCAACCACGTACCCGTGCGTGACCACCGACCGGTACGGCGGCTTGCCCTTCACCGCCACAGCCGGAATCAACGACGACTGGAACCAGCCCCGGTGTTGGTCGCTGCCCTCGAGGTACATGTCCGAAGGCCACGTCAGGTCGGGGTGGTTCTCGAGCACGGCGCGGTTGCTCACGCCCGAATCGAACCAAACATCCAGAATGTCCGACTCCTTCCGGAACGTCTTACCGCCGCACTTGGCGCAGGAAGCGCCTTCCGGCATTAGTTCCTTTACATCGGACTCGAACCACCGGTCGATTCCGTCCTGCGCCGACAGCGCCAGCTGCTCGATTTTGGCGAAACTCTCCGGCGTGGCATAAACCTCGCCGCACTTTTCACAGTAAAAAACCGGAATGGGCACCCCCCACGCCCGCTGGCGGCTGATGCACCAGTCGGGCCGCTGGGCCACCATCGACCGAATGCGTTCCTGACCCCACGCCGGAACCCAGGTTACCGTGTCAATAGCTTCAATCAGACGCTCCCGCAGGCCTTCGTAGTCGATCAGGATAAACCACTGCGGCGTCGCCCGGTAGATAACCGGGTTGCCGCACCGCCAGCAGTGCGGATAACTGTGGGCCACCTCGCCCGCCCAAAGCAGCGCTCCCGACTCGCGCAGATCCTCGACAATACGCGGGTTGGCGTCGAAAACGTTCCGGCCCTCGTACTGGCCGGCTTCGTCTGTGAACACGCCGCGTCCGTCAACCGGCGACAGTGGCGGAATGCCGTATTTTTTGCCCACAACATAGTCTTCCTGGCCGTGGCCCGGCGCGGTGTGCACGCAACCGGTGCCCGCCTCGAGCGTGACGTGTTCCGCCACGATGATCGGGCAGATCCGGTCGGCAAACATTGCGTGGCGGTACTTGAGGCCCTCGAGCTCCGTGCCGGAAAACTTCTTCACGGTTTCGTAATCGCTGACCCCAATCTCGGCCAGCGCCGCAGGCGCCAGAAAACTTGCCATGACCCACGTCTCATCGCCAACCTTCACGGCCGAATATTCGAACTCGGGATGCAGGGCAATCGCCAGGTTCGCCGGCAACGTCCACGGGGTTGTGGTCCAAATCACGAAATAAGCCGGCCCGTCAACGCCCGGAACGCCGTCCAGCGCCTCGAATTTCACATAAATCGAAGGCGACGTGTGGTCGCCATACTCCACCTCCGCCTCCGCCAGCGCGGTCTGGCACGTCGCACACCAGTAAATCGGTTTCAGGCCCTTAACAATGCCGCCCGTGCCATACATTTCGCTGAACACGCGAATTATTGTCGCCACATACGCCGGGTTCAGCGTGAGGTACGGGTTGGCCCACTCGCCCGTCACGCCCAGCCGCTTGAAGCCTGCACGGTGAATATCCACGAAGCCCAGCGCAAACTCGCGGCAACGCCGCCGGATTTCCACCTGCGGCAACGACTTCGCCTCTTCGCCCAGATCGCTGATGACTTTGAACTCGATCGGCAGCCCGTGGCAGTCCCAGCCCGGCACATAAGGAGAATCGAAGCCGGCCATCTGCTTCGATTTCACCACGAAATCCTTCAATACCTTGTTCAGCGCGGTACCGGCATGCAGTTCCCCGTTGGCATACGGCGGGCCGTCGTGAAGCACGAATTTCGGCCGGCCCTCCGCCATTTTTCGCATTTTGCCGTACAGATCCGCCTCGTCCCACTGCGCAAGACGCTCGGGCTCGCGCTTCGAGAGGTTGCCTCGCATCGGAAATGGCGTGTTCGGAAGATTGACTGTCGTTTTATAATCCATGGTAGACATACAATTATACTCTGTCGCTCCTGAGAGTGTGGTGTGTTTAAGAGGAGCCAAAAAGGACGTGGGAATTTACCACATCATGCTGTGGAAAGTCAAGGAGTGACGGCCACATCTCGTGCGGTACGACCTGCGTAACCTGAACACGTTTCAGCAGTTGCGAACGTCGGCCAGAAACATTGCTTTGCGCAGCGCGTTAGGGATAGACTGAGCCGATGGAAAAGCGGCTTAAGATAACCACGCATGAGAAAGAGCTCGAGGAAGACCGGGCCTATTGGCGCTCCGCCACGCCGGAGCAGCGCCTGGATGCCGTCGAAATCCTCCGCCTGGAAGCCGGAAAGTTCCTCTATGAATATCCATCCCGACTTCAGAGAGTTGTTTCAATTACTCGAAGAGAACCACGTTAAGTAAGTGTCCTCGGTGGACACGCCGTGCTGCCTTGAATCATCGGCCGTGAAGACTTGATCAAGAACAAACTTGCCGCCCCGCGAGCGCAGGATAAAGCCGACGCAGAAGAGCTCCTGGCCCGCGGCGGGCCGCAAAAAAGGGAGGAGGAAGGGGCTCCTGGGGTGAGTACCCCTTCCTCGAGTTGAGCCTGGGGGAGGCTCTGAAGAAGCTCTGTTATGGGTCAAGTCTTACCGCGACTGGAGGAGCGGCAAATCCTTTGGAAGATGTTTAATTGGAGATAGCCCCCGTTATCCCGCCCCCTCAGCTTCCTCACAGTTCAACGCTAATCCTTTTGTAGTGTAGCAATTCTTATTTAAGATGGCAAGCAAAAAAATCTTGTTTAACCCTGCCGGGATGATCAAGGATGTTTCCGCCAGGCAACCAACCGAAGAGGAGGCAACTAACGTGATTCATGACCTGATGTCCAACTGGCGCGGCTACAACTGGCCCAGCGAACGGTTCAACGTGGCCTTTTACTACCTCGAAAAGCTCCCCGAGAACTCTCCGGAGGGCCGGTTCGAGATCGATGGCGATAACGTGTTCTGCATGGTGCAGAATTACGAAACCAAGCCGCGCGCTGAGCAGCGCTTTGAAGCGCACAAGGACTACGCCGACATCCAGGTTGTTCTGGAAGGCGAGGAGTCGGTTCTGTGGGCGCCGCGTAAAGAGCTCACCCTTGTTCAGCCTTACGAGCCCGACATCGAGTTCTACGCGCTAACCGACAACCCCACCGACATCGTGCTGACGCCGGGCCGGTTCGTCGTCCTCTTCCCGCAGGATGCCCACGCCCCCTGCACGCATCACGTCGAAAAACACAAAGCCCGCAAGGCCGTCATAAAAGTAAAGCTGTAAGAACTGTTTCGAGAGGCGCAAGTTTTGCCGTGTCCGGCGGGGTGTGTGCAAGGGTGCAGGTCAGGCGCCGCCGCCGGTTCTGTAGCCGGCGAGATCAAGGGTTACGTGACGGTAGCCGGCCTTTTTAAGTTCCCGCACCAGCGTATTGCGCACGTCATCCGATAGCATCTTGTCCAGATCCTTGAGGTCAATCTCGATCCGGCATATCGTTCCGTGGTGGCGCGCGCGGTACTGGTGAAACCCCAGGTTCTTCAGAACTTCTTCGGCGCGCTCGACTCGTGCCAGTTCGTCGACCGTCAGTTTCCGGCCCGTGGGAAAACGCGACGAAAGGCAAGCGAAGGAAGCTTTATTCCAGGTGGGGAGGTCTCTGCGCCGGCTCAGCTCCCGAATCTCCTCTTTTACCAAACCGACTTCAAGGAGGGGCGCAACCACGCCTTTTTCTTGCGCGGCGATTTTACCGACGCGCGTGGCGTCAGCGAGGTCGTCGGCGGTCTCGCCGTAGGCCAAAACGGGGACTGAATGTTCTTCGGCATACCGGCGCATGCAGCCGAACAACTCGCCTTTGCAGATGTAACACCGGTCACGTTCGTTCTTCAAAAACTCCGGATCTTCAAACTCGCGCGTCTTGATCACGTCCAACTGCCAGCCCATCTTTCCGGCGAGAGCGGTGGCTTCTTTCAGCTCCGACCGCGGAATGCTGGGCGAATCGGCGATAACCAGCCGGAGTTTGTCGCGGAGGACTTCATAAGCGACGGCGGCAAGATACGTCGAGTCGACACCGCCCGAATAAGCCACAACAAGCCCGCCGTAGCCGGCGAGAAGCTCTTTGAGGGCCGCTTCCTTTTTCAGGGCCGCGTTTACAACATCGCTCATTCCGCAAGCACTCCAGTCATTGTTTCGCCGCGTGATTCCAGCAGCGTGACGGCTAGAATTCTGTTTTCCAAATCTTTGGAGGATTCAACGGCAGCGCGGATGTAATTCGGGGTATAGCCCGTCCACCGGCCGCCCGTCTTCTGTTCAAACAGGACCTCATATGTTTTCGCCTGGTTACGCAGGTGAAAAACGGCCCGCTTCCCGGCGCTGATTTCCCGCATGCGGCCGCTCCGGCCGTTAACAACGGGCGGACTTACCCGCCCCGCCATTTTAACCGCACGCGTGTTCGGGCGCGGGGAAAACTTGAACACGTGGGCGTAGTCGATGGGGCTTTCGGCCAAGAACGTGCAGCTTTGTTCAAAATCCTGCTCGGTTTCGCCGGGAAAGCCAACCATAACGTCAGCGCCGATGCACAAAGTGTCGACCTCAGCATGCGCCTTTTCCAGGAAAGCTTTGAAAACGGCCGCCTTATACGGGCGCCCCATGGCTTCGAGCGTCTTGTCGCAACCCGACTGGAGCGGTACGTGCAGGAACGGCACGAGCGCGTGGTCCGGATCGTTCATGCGCTGTAACAAACCTTCGGGTATTGTGGAAAGCTCGATGGAACTCACCCGTACCCGTGGCAGCCCCTCGATATCGTTCAAAGCATCAATAACGTCCACGATTCCGTTGCCGCGCCAGGCGTACGCGCCGACGTTCACCCCGGTCAGGACGATTTCCTTGACGCCCGCTTTGGTCAACGCTCTCGCTTCATCGATGAGGTTTGGCATTTCGCGGCTTCGAGGTTTGCCGCGCGCCAAGGGCACGATGCAGTAGGCGCACATGTTGTCGCAGCCTTCCTGAATCTTGAGATTTGCCCGCGTTTCGGCCCGGGGCACGCCTGTAGCCGGGCAGTCAATCTTGAAGTCGTCGTCCGGCACGCCGTTGCAGACAACCACCGGCGCCTGGTTTTTTTCTGCGCGGACGTAATCAAGCACGTCAAGCTTCCGTGCGGTGCCCACGACAAGGTCGACCCCCTCAATGCCGGCAATCCTTTTGGCGCTGACTTGCGGCATGCAACCAATCACGGCTACGAACGCGCCCGGATTGTGGCGAATAAAGCCTCGGATAATTTTCCGGCACTTCGCGTCGGCCTCCCCGGTGACGGTGCAGGTGTTTATGATGCCGAGGTCGGCGCTTTCGCCGTAGGGCACTACCGTATAACCGGCTTCGTGCAGCCGGGCATGCAGCAACGCCGACTCGGCGTGGTTGAGCCTGCAACCGAGCGTGATCACGGCGGCTTTGGGTTTATGCGGCCTCATACCGTTTCGCCCTGCAGCCAATGGCCTTTGGCGCCCGTAATGCGGACTTGCAGCATCTCACCCACTCGAACACCGGCGCCCGGAACGCTCACGGGCCGGTAGGTATCGGTTCTGCCGCTCCAGACGTTGGGCAACTTCCGGTGTGCGCCGTCGATCAGGACTTCCTGCACGCCGCCCACGTACCCGGCCATCTGCTCCGCGTTGATCTCGTCCTGGAGGGCAATCAGGCGGGCAAGCCGCTCCTCCTTGACCTGGCGCGGTATATCGTCATCCATTTCGCAGGCCTTGGTGCCGGGCCGCGGCGAGTATTTGAACGAAAAAACCTGGCTGAACCGGACTTGCCGCATTACGTCGAGAGTTTCCTCGAATTCCTCGTTGGTTTCCGTCGGGAACCCCACGATGAGGTCGGTGCTGATCTCGACGGCCGGGTTGACCGACTTGAGGTACGCCACCTTGTCGAGGTACGTGCTGACCGTGTGCCGCCGATTCATCAGTTTAAGGACTCGGTCGGCACCGGCTTGCAGCGGCAGGTGAAGCTGGTTACAGATTGTAGTACGACTGGCCATGAGGTCGGCCAGGTCATTCGTCCAGTCCTTGGGATGCGGCGAGGTGAACCGCACCCGGGCCAGGGGAAGCTGGGACACGGCATCGAGCAGGTAGTAGAACGCCGCGTCGCCGGCCTTATAGGAGTTCACGTTCTGCCCGAGCAGCCAGATCTCCCGCGCGCCCTTTGCGATCAGGCCTCGCGCTTCACGCAGGATATTCTCGGGTTCGCGCGAAACTTCCCGGCCTCGAACGTGCGGCACGATGCAGAAGCTGCAGAAGTTGTTGCACCCTTTGCTTATCGCGATATACGCCTTGCAGCCCTCGACGTGGCCGCGTTCCAGCCACTGTTCGGGTATGAAGTTCTTTACCCGTTCGCGGCCCGGCTGCCAGTCCGTCATCACGACCCGCTTGCCTGCGCGGACCTCCGCGAGGATTTCGGGCAACTGGAAGTAGTTGTCGGGCCCGAACACGAGATTCACGACCGGCGAGCGCTTCAGGAGTTTTTCGCCTTCCTGCCGGGCAACACAACCCGCCACGCCCACAACAAGCCCGGGATTCCGCTGCTTGAGCGGGCGGAGCATGCCCAGGTAGCTGTACACCTTGTTCTGCGGGTTGTGGCGAACCGAACAGGTGTTGACGATGATGAGCGACGCTTCTTCCGCGGTTTCGGCCTGTTCGTAACCCAGGCTCGCCAGAATTTCCATCATGCGGAAGCTGTCGTGCTCGTTCATCTGACAGCCGTATGTCTGTATGTATGCCTTCATGCCTGAATGCTTCTCTCTTCCTGCGTGCGCCAACAGGCGCATATCAATGAATAGTACCTGCAGGCCGCAAAAAGGGGCAAATGGCGGGGCGTTTGACTATGCGCCAAATTCTGTGGCCAGCGCCGCCAGAAGTTTTACGGCGTAAGGTATGGCCTCGTCGTTGAAGTTGAAGTAGGGGCTGTGGAGGGGCGGCGCGTCCCCCATTCCCAAAATGATGAAGCAACCCGGCACTTTTTCCAGGTAGAAAGCGAAATCTTCGGAAGCCATACTCGGGCGCAGAACTTCGACAACCGCATCCGGGCCGATTGTCCTGGTTACGGTTTCGCGGACAAACCGGGCCATTTCGGGGTCGTTAACGAGCGGGATGTAGTGGTCCTCGCCGAACACGGTTTCGGCGGTAGCCCTGTGCGCCAGGGCGACCGACGAGCATATCCGCTGAATGGCCTTCGTGATGGTATCCCGCACGCGCATGTCCAGCGCGCGGTACGAGCCTTCGATCACGGCTGTCTCGGGAATCACATTATTGGCCGCGCCCGCCTCAACTTTGCCGATTGTCACCACCGCCGCATCGAGCGGGTCGATTTCACGGCTGACAATCGACTGAAGCGCCACGACGATATGCGCGGCCACAACGACGGGGTCGACGCCCGCCGCGGGGTCCGCCCCATGACAGCCCCGGCCGGTGACCGTCGTGCGGAACCAGTCGGCGCTCGCCATGACGGGCCCGTTCTTAACACCGAACCGGCCAACCGGCAAGCCGGGCCACGCATGGAGGGCAAACGCCGCGCTTGCGCCGTCAATCAGCCCTTCTTCGACAATGCGGCGCCCGCCGGCGCCAAGCTCTTCACCGGGCTGAAAAACGAATTTGACCGGGTTGGGGAGGGGCTGTTGGCCGGCCTCACGCGCCAGGGCCTGTGCCGCGCCGCAAAGGCATGCGATATGCCCGTCATGACCGCACGCGTGCATTTGGTTGGGAATCTCCGAGGCGTACGGCGCGCCGGTTTGCTCGGGGATTTCGAGCGCATCGATGTCGGCGCGCAACACGATTGTCTTATTTGATTTGCCGGGCAGCGTTGCCACGATACCAGTGCCGCCGGCGTGGCCCCGGGTGTGTTTGATCCCGGTATCGTACAGGAACCGGCTGATACGGTCGGAGGTCCATTCTTCTTCGAACCGGATCTCGGGATGCGCGTGAAACTCGCGGCGAAGTGCTACCAGCTCCGGGAGGATTTGCTCAACGACAGAATCGATGTCCATGCCTTTAGAACTTCAGCTTCGTGCCGGGGAATGCTACGATGTTGAACGATATGCCGACGTCCCAACCTTCGTTGCGCTCCTTGAACAGGAGGGCCGCCTCCCAGCAGTGAAGGTTTCTGCGGATCTCGTACTTCTGCTGGGACAACTCGTCCCGCTCGAAATCGTAGCGATGCTCGAACGCGACGCCCCATTTCTCGCCAAGCTTGTAACCCAGGCCGTACAGGACTTCCCGGTTGTAGACCCGGTCCTGCGTTTCGGTATACGCGTAACCCAGGTGGGCGTTGTACCTGCGGTTGAGCGGCGAGCCGTCGTAATAGACGTAGGTAAGCAGGCGGTCGTAGCTGCCGTACCGGGGGTTGTACTTGTAGATGAGGTCGTCGCTGGGCCGGATTCCCAGGACGTTGTCGGCAAACCGTAACGCCGACCGCTGGAAAAAGTACGGATCGTCGAACTGAAGCTCATCGTCGATTTCATGGCGTTCGGCGGCCATCAGCCAGCCCCACCACGCGCGCGGCCGCACGTCAAACTCGGCTTCATAATCTTCCGACTCGCTGATCTCGTTCCAGAAGTCGTTGCCCTGGTAAAGGGTAAGCCGGGCAACCTGCCAGACTTGCTGGGATTCGGCGTCGCGCCCGAAAACAATGTTGTCGAGCTTGGTTTCGATCCGGCTTCTACCGAACGCGTCGTCGTACGCGTCAAACCTGGGCGTTTCGATCACGCCCATCGTGGGTTCAGGCCGGTAGCTGAACGTTACCGACGGCACGACGACGTGCTTGAACGCCGAAAAGTTCAGCATCCCCGGGTAGACCCTGTGGAAACGCGATTGGGCGGTCGTGCCGACCGTGTTCGCGAATCGGAGATCCGAAGAACCGCCATTCGCCTCTTCCGAATAAAACGTCAGGTCCATCTCGTAGAACGGCGTGATGTTCAGCGCCTCGTTGACATTGATATCGTAGGAAAGGCGGCCCACATTCACCCAGCGGACGGCTTCCGGCCCGTGCCGGCGCTCGTTGTAACCGGCCACGGTGTCGAACGAGAGATACAGGTTGTCGGCGAGGCGATGTTCGAGCCAACTCCAAGATGCTTCAGGCAGCCGTTCGGTATCGCGTACGAAACCGTGCGGGTTGGGACGGACGGTCGCGGATGCGATATGGGTGGGCTCGGTGTGGGTAACGTTTACAAACGTGCGCGGCGCCGTACGGTCGCGGTAGGCCTCGTAGTAGAAATCTTTGTAGAACTCTTTGTCCGACCACAACTCGGTTTGGACGCGCATCTCGGTTTTCGGGCCCAGTTGCTGGTGGTGGTAGGCATGAAGGTATCCGCGGTCTTCGGTCGTATAGAGGCTGCTGAAGTTGCCGCGGCTCAAAAACAAGGGCGACGCGGGCGTTTCGGTGAAGTCGTAGTTGCCGTCGAGGCCGAATCCAACGCCCTCCTTGGTGGTCGGGAACAACCGCGGGCCGATCGCGATGTCGCGGTTGACCTGAAACTGCTGGCCGATGTTGACGTAGTAGCCGATGTTCGCGCGGTGCCCGCTGTCGAAGTCCAGGCTGAGCGGAGAACCGACCCCGGCGGTCTTGTACCCCCACCGCGGCCAGTAAATGGGCGTTTTCCAGTCGCCCAGTTGCAACTGCGCGCCTTTGGCGTAGACGGCCTTGCCGTCGCGTATGCTTGCGGCGTCCATCTTAATGCGGTAATGGGGCGGATCCAGGTTGCACGTCGTTACCCAAACCTGCTCGCCGTCAATGGTGGCCGGCCCAAGCATGCGCAGCTTTTCGCCGCCGAAATAGTAGATGCCGACCCGGCCCCGCGCATTGGTGATCTCGCCGGTTGACTGGGCGAAATTGTACTTGACCTCATCCGCGGCAAGCTGCTGGTTTGGCTGGACCATCTCCATCATCTGCGCGATGACGGTGCCCGAACTGAGGCGGCGTCTTGCCCGTTGCTGCTCGGTCATGTGCGGTCCCAGGATGCGCGGCTGCGGCATTTCCGACTCCGCCGGAACACGGTAATAGATCTCGTCCGCCGCCAGCATGGATTCGTTCTGCGTAACAAGCACGTCGCCGATGGCGTGGTATTCGCCGGTCGAACCGCGGTAGACAAACTTGTCGGCTTTGAACTTGAGCGTATCAAGGCGAAGCCTGACGTTGCCGCGCCAGGACATCTCGCTGCCTTCAAAACCGCTTTCGAGAATGTCCGCCCGAACATCGCGGAGCGGCTGTGTCCAATCGGGCTCCTGGAACGCCTCATCGGCCTTGAACTCGATCCGCTGTTTCAGCATGTCCTCCAGGGACGGGTGCCGAAGTCCGATCGTGGGCGCGGGCGACGGGCGCATGCCCGGTTTCGGCGCGCGAACATCTGGCGCAACAAGTGGCATCTGACGGAAACCCGGAGGCGGCGGCGCGGGTTTATCGGGTTCAGCTTCGGTCGATTCGGCCTGGACCTCGGAAACGGCCGGAGGCGCGGGTGGTTCCACGGGAGCGGCGGGCTGGGGCGGGGCCGGCGTTTCTGCCGCGGCCAATTCGACCACTTCCGCCGGTTCGGCAGGGGCCGCTTCCGTAACAGGCAGGGCCGCCGCACGCGTCATTGGACCCGTTGTGTAGAACCGGCCGGTTTTCGGCGCAAGCACGACAAGATTGCCGCGGCCTGCCGCGAGCGCGGTGGCCTCGCCGGCTTTCAGCTCCGACTCTTGTTCGAGTCGGGCGTTTAGAACGGCTACGGCGCCGGTCGTAAGGCAATAAAGGGGGCCGCCACCGGCGGCAAGACTGCGGGATTGCAACGATACACGTTTTGCTGTCTCGCCGGATGCCGTATCGATCAGGCTAACCGTATCCCCGGCAGCCACGGCCAGCCGGTTGTTTCCAATTGCGGCGAGCGCCGCCGGGATCGCATCGAGTTCAATGACACTAACCGGCTGCAGCGTGCCGCAATCGTACAGGTGCAATGCCGGTGGCGCCTGGCCGGCCACAGCCAGCAGACCTCCGGTTACAGCCAGCGAAGACGGCACACTGGGTGCCGCATCAAGTTCGGCCAAGGAACCATCGTTCGGATCGACAATCACGACTGCCCCGCCAAACAGGCTGGCGGCCGCGAAACGGCCATCGGGCAAAGCGGCAATGTCCGTCGGCCCTTTTGGGCATTCCACTACCGTAACGGGCTCAAGCCCGGGGAGACTGAACAGCGTAACGCTGGAAGAAAGATTGTTTGCGCAGGCAAGGAAGACGCCGTCGCTCGAAACGGCCAGCGCAACCGGCCCGCGGCCGGAGTGAACAGTGGCGGCCGGTTCGGCGGAACCCGGCGAGAACTTCCACACTTCCCCGCGGTCGTATGCGGCGGCGTACATGTTCCCCGCGAGGTCGAACGCCGCGTCGCGCAGTTGAGCGCCGGCGTCGTGTGAATGAAGGTGTTGCTGCGCCGGCGCCGAGGCCGCCGCAACTAACACGGCTGCCAAAACAAGTCCGGGCGATACGAATGCTTTGCTCATCTACCGTCTTTTCCCGGCAATAATACCCAAAAAGCGACAACCCGTTTGCCGCTTGACTGCCTGGTGTCCTTCTTGGCTTCGGGATCTGTCGCGCGTTCGACGGGCGGAGGCAGCGCGGGCGGTGATTCTTCCTTCTGCTCTTCCTGTTGCGCAACCTGGGCAGGCGGTTGCCCCGAGGGTTGCTCAACGCCGACCGTCGCCGCCGGCTGTTTTGCCGAACCCGGCGGCGGCAGTTCGGTCTGGCCGACCAACGGCTCCGCTTGCTGTCCCAGCGTGAAAGCGGCAAGCAGGGCTATGGCGAGATAGGTCATTTGGCGGCCTCCATGAACGCTTTGACCTGATCCAAAGAATTGATCGCTTCGGCGCCGCCCATTTTCTGGACCGTAAGCGCGCCGACGGCGTTCGCCAGTTTCGCGCAATCGAGCAGGCTAGCGCCGTGAAGATGGCCATACAGAAAACCCGCGCAAGCCGCGTCGCCGGCGCCCGTGGTGTCCACAACCTCGACTTTGTGGGCGGGCAACCTGTGCTCTTCAGTTGAGTTTTTAACGTACAGCCCGTCGCCGCCCAATTTGATCAACACGGTTTCCACCCCAAAAGAAAGGTAAAAATCGGCGATACTTTCGGGCTCGTCTTTGTCCGTATAGCAGCGAGCTTCTTCGAGGCTGGACATGACGATGTCGAGATGCGGCAAAGCGTGCTCGATGTGCGCGAACCACTTGCCCTGCGGGTCAAAGCACGTGTCCATCGACGTGACAAGCCCTCGTTCACGGGCCTTCTCCATGACGCGGCCTATGGGTTCGCCGTCAAGCCCCGGATTAACAGAAGGGCCGCCCCAATGCAGTATGCGAGCCTGGCTGACAAAATCAAGATCGACGTCCTGCTCGCTCACAAGCCCGTTCGCCCCCACGTGGTGCAGGAAAGTACGCTCACCGTCTTCAGATACCAGCACCACCGTCGCGCTGGTGCCGGCCTCCGAAGTCCGGCGCACGTGCGAAACATCCACGCCCTGCGCCTTCATCACGCCCAGCAGATAATCGCCGAACCCGTCGTCACCCACACAACCAAGGAACGAGGCATCGGCGCCCAACTGAGACAGAACCGTCGCCGTAACCCCGGCCAAACCACCCAAATGCATTTCCAGATGCGGAACCTGGGTCAGCTTGCCTCGTTCCGGGAAAGCCTCGATCGGGCGCACCACTACATCTGCGCATACTATGCCTAGAGATACCACATCCATCACAAAAACTTCCTGTACTGAGTGAACTTCACCTTCGGCGCGGTGAGTATATCATGCGGCCATTAACAGAGCAAAAGAAAGCGTCGAAACATGAGAAATTGGACCGAAACCGGACCTGCTCGCGAAACCCAGCCGTCTTACACGCCGTTTTTGTGCGTTCCGACATTTTTGACGTGCGCCTTCTACTATGATAATTTCTGATAAAAGAATTCACAAAGAGGTGTTAATTATGGAGAAAAAGTGTATCTTCTCGCCGAACGGGCCGCCTGCCCAAGGCCCGTATTCCCACGCCGTTATCGCGGGGGGACTGATGTTTCTGAGCGGCCAGGGCCCGAATGCGCCCGACGGGAGCGGCATCCGGCGTGGTACATTGCAGGAGGAAGCGCGGCTGACGCTGTCGAACCTTAAGGCGGTGCTCGAAGACGCCGGTTCCGGGCTGGATCAAGTGGTGAAAGTCAACGCTTACTTGGCAGATATGGACGATTTCGCGGCGTTCAACGAAGTATATAAGGAGTTTTTCGCCGAGGACTGTCCCGCTCGGACGTGCATCCAGGCCGGGCGTTTGCCGTTCGACATCAAGGTTGAAGTGGAAGCCGTGGCGTTGGCGCCAAAGACGGACTGAAGGTTCAAACTCCGGAAAACCCGATGGCCAGGTTAAAGTATCTTCTTTTTTTAGTGCTGCTTTCATGCGGTGCATTTGCCTCCGAATCGACCGAACTGAACTCGCGCGGCGTCGCGTACTACAACCAGGGCAGGTACAGGGAAGCGATCATCGCGTTCGAGCAAGCCAGGGCCCTGGCCCCGGATAACCAGGTCGTGCAACGGAACCTGGCGAACGTGTACCAGGCCGAGGCGGGCGAGTTGGCGAAACGGGCCGATTTTGATTCCGCCATTAAGCTGCTCGGTAAAGCCGTCGCCATCAACCCCGGCGAAGCATCGCCGCTGATTCAGCTTGGCCACTGTTACCTGCGGCTCGAGATGATCCCCGAGGCAATCCATCACCTCGAGAGGGCCATTCAGGCCGCGCCCTATGACGTTCAGGCGCACGAGCTGCTCGGCGAAGCCTACTACCGCGATAACGATCTCGCCAACGCGCGCGTCCAGTGGTCCTGGGTGCTCGAACAGCAACCGCATCGAAAGGATTTAAAAAAGCGGTTCGATAAAGCCGAGCGGGAAGAGGTCGTCGAGGTCGGTTTCCGGCCGGTGCGATCGTTCCACTTCCAGATCAGCAGCACGCCGGAAATCGCCGGGCACATGCTGCAAAACTTGCTGGCGATCCTCGAGCAGGCTTACGCCGAGATCGGCCGCAACGTCGGCGGCGTGTACCCGCCCGGCCCCATACAGGTGATCGTATACAACGCCGAAAGTTTCGCGGAAGCCACCCAGGTCCGCCAGAACGTCGGCGCTCTTTACGACGGCAAGATACGCATCCCCCTTGTGGACGCCGCGGGGCTGCTGACTCAGAACGACGAACTGAAACAGACCCTGTACCACGAGTATACCCACGTTGTCGTCAGGTATATCGCCCACAACAACGTGGCCTGGTGGATGAACGAAGGCCTTGCCGAAACGTTCTCGCGGCCCCTGGCCGGCAGCCGGTTGCAAACGCTCCAGAAGGCCGTCGAAAACGGCGAGTTGTTCGCCTATGCGAGTATGGAAGACAGCTTGTTGAAAACGCTCGACAGCGAGGGCCTCTGGCTCGCCTACACACAGTCGCACGCTACCCTGCTTTACCTCTGGAAACGGTTCGGCCAGCTAAAGCTCATCGAACTGCTCGACGCCCTCGCCACAGGCACAAAAACCGAACAGGCCCTAGTGCGCGTCTACAACCGGAACTACGACGTTCTCTACGCCGAAGTGGCCATGTTTATCCGGAACGGCTGTTAATTATGGGGATCGCTCTGAGCTTTGGACCTCATCCTGGTGTAAAAAGGTGTTGACTTGATGAACTTCGGAAAGGAAACGTAATGAGCAGAGCCAGGATACCGTTGCCTGACGATGCGATTGCAGATTTCTGCCGCAGTCACCATATCCGCCGTCTTGCGTTATTCGGTTCGGTTTTGCGGGATGATTTTGGCCCTGAAAGCGACATTGACGTTCTGGTGGAATTTGAACCCGGCCACTGTGTGGGCCTTATCACTTTTGCCGGAATGCAGAACGAACTCGCGGACCTTATCGGTCGGAAGGTGGACCTCCATACCCCGGCTGGGCTAAGCCCGTACTTCCGCGACCAGGCCCTCGCCGAAGCGGAGACGCATTATGACGCTGCATGACGATCGTATCTACCTTCGCCAGATGCTAAGCCATGCGCAAACTGCACTGGAAATAGCCTCTGATAAAGATCGTTCCGCGCTGGAAACCGACCCGATGTTCCGTTACGCGTTGCTTCACCTGATTTCCATCTTGGGCGAGGCCGCTACGCGCGTGTCAGATGCTTTCCGGTTAGAACACCCGCTGATTGCATGGCGGAACATTATCGGTATGCGAAACATGGTAATCCACGGATATGATGTCGTGGACCTGGATGTTTTGTGGAAAACGGTCGAAGAAGATGTTCCTGATTTGATCAAAAAACTGCAATGTATCCTCAATAAGATTATAAGCGACTAATTTTCATTCCCCCAGTAAAAAGGCTTTTCAACGGCGGTCATACATACCCACTCGTACGACATTACTTCGAGAAGCTATTCCGCCGGCCTTCTATAAACTAAAGCTGCGCGACCTGTAACATCTGGCCGATAACATCCAAAGAAACGACCAGTCCCGGTAGGGTTTCAAGAATCGTCAGCCCAGGATAGCGCCCACTCCGGTAGGAGTTGGCGCTATCCTGGGGGCAAGCCCCGCCTCCGGAGAACCCCCGGTAGGGGTTCGACAAGCTTGCGCGCGTGCGATGCTTGCCTTATTCGGTGACCACCGTATTTACTTCAACCAACCCCTGTTCCGGCGCGCCTTCTGCAAACTCGATCTGCTCGATCTGCAACATCTGGCTGATGTCGCCGGCGGTTGCGCGGACGGCCTCGAGGGCGTCGGGTTTGCCCGTCACGGTCACTTGTTTTACGGGCGCCTTCATGCTGAGGTTGGCTTCGGCTTTTGCCTTGCGGACGGCATCGAGAACGGCGGCGGTGGCCTTGTAGGTAAGGCTGTTTTCCGGCGCGGGTACGGCCTCGAACTCTTCGAGCGCGGGCCACGGGCTGCGATGAACGGACGCGTGCATGTCCGGGTCTTCGTCGTAGCACCAGTGCCAGATTTCTTCGGTCAGGTAAGGCAGGAACGGCGCGAACAGCCGCACCACGGCGCGGTGAATCAGGCGGAGCGCCGACGCGGCCGAGATCCGGCCTTCGGTCTCGCCCTCCTCGTAAGTGCGCGGCTTGGCAAGTTCGAGATAGTTGTCGCAGAACGTGCCCCAGAAAAACTCTTCGGCCAGCATGAGCGCCTGAGCGTAATCGAACTGGTCGAACGCGGCGGTCACCCGTTCCATCAGGGGCCTCAGCTCGGCCACGACGGCCCGATCGGTTTCGGCCGTAATCTTGTCCGGCCCCAGCAGCGACTGGTCGAGCTCGCTGAACCGGCCGATAGCGAACTTGCTGGCGTTGAACAACTTTGTGCAGAGCCGTTTGCCTACCTTGAAAACTTGCTCGTCATAGGCCGTATCGACCCCGAGCCTTGCCCGGGCCGCCCAGTAGCGGACGCTGTCTGAGCCGAACTGGTCGACCAGCGGTTCCGGCGTTACGACGTTGCCCTGGCTCTTGGACATCTTCTTGCGGTCGGGGTCGAGCACCCATCCGCTGATGAGGACGTTTTTCCACGGGATTTCGCCGTCGTGCATGAGGGCCTTGGCGATGGTGTAGAAGGCCCAGGTCCGTATGATCTCGTGGCTTTGGGGTCGTACGTCCATGGGGAACAGTTTTTCGTGCCGCTTCGGGTCAAGGAACCACTTGGTTGCGATTTGCGGCGTGAGCGAGCTGGTCGCCCAGGTGTCGAGCACATCGGGGTCGCCCATGAACCCGTTGGGTTTGTTCCGCTGGTCTTCTGTGTAGCCGTTCGGGGCGTCGTTGAGCGGGTCAACGGGCAGATCGCCAGCATCCGGCATTATGGGGTCGTCGTAGAGCGGCCGCCCCTCCCCGTCGAGCTTGTACCACACGGGGATCGGCACGCCGAAATATCGCTGGCGGCTCAGGCACCAATCCTGGTTCAACCCGAGCACCCAGTGCTCGTACCGCATGCCCATGAAGTCGGGATGCCACTGGATCTTGCGTCCCTGATCAACAAGCCGCTCTTTCTTGTTCAGGATGCGCGTGTACCACTGCCGCGTCGGGATCAGCTCGAGCGGCCGGTCGCCTTTCTCGAAATACTTCACGGCATGCACGATGGGCTCGCTGGGCCGGTCTAGCACGTCGCCCGCGGCTTCGGCAATCTCGACGATGGTCTTCTGCGCCTTCTTGACCGTCTGGCCGGCAATTTGGCCGTAGACCTCGTTGGCGCGGTCCGCGTCGAAACTCTCCCAGCCGGCTTCGCCGAACGTCACGGGCAAGAGCCGGCCGTCTTTGCCCAGAATCTGGCGCAACGGCAGCCGGAACTTGTGCCACCACTCGACGTCTGTCTGGTCGCCGAACGTGCAAACCATGACGATGCCGGTGCCTTTCTCCGGGTCGGCGAGCGGGTCGGGCATAATGGGCACGGGCACGCCGAACAACGGAGTGACCGCCTGCCGGCCAAAATAGGGTTTGTAGCGCTCGTCGTCGGGATGCGCGAGCACCGCGACGCACGCTGCCAGGAGTTCCGGCCGTGTCGTGGCGATCACGACGTGCTCGTCGGAGCCTTCGATGCCGAACCGGAGGTAATGGAACGCGCTCGCCTTTTCTTTATCGGCGATTTCGGCCTGGGCGATGGCCGTCTGGAAGTCAACGTCCCACATCACGGGCTGTTCGGCCTGGTACACCTCGCCCTTTTTCAGAAGCTCGAGAAAACTATACTGGCTGATCCGCCGGCACCGCTCGTCAATCGTCGCGTATTCCTGCTCCCAATCGTACGACAGGCCGAGCCGCGTCCAAAGGTGGCGGAACGCTTCTTCGTCTTCTTTCGTTGCAACCTCGCACAGCTCGATGAAGTTGCCGCGGCTGATCGGGGTCGGCTCGCCCTTGCGGCCGCGCTCGGGTTTGAAGTCCGGGTCGTAATGAACGTGCGGTTCGCAACGGACGTTGTACAGGTTTTGAACGCGCCGTTCGGTGGGAAGGCCGTTATCGTCCCAGCCAATGGGGAAAAAGATGTTCTTGCCGCGCATGCGCTGGTACCGCACGATGAAATCCTGGTGCGAATAGCTGAATACGTGGCCGGGGTGAAGCGAGCCGCTCACGGTCGGCGGCGGCGTGTCGACGGCGAATGTTTCGCCGCGCCCCCGCTTGGGATCGTAGGCATAGACCTTCTTCTCGTGCCAGTACGCTTTCCAGCGCTGTTCGATTTCCTCCGGTTTATACTTCTTCGGCAAGTCCATCTGGTTTGCTCCCGATTCTACAGTAGATTGGTTGAAATGCTCCGCGCGCGGCTCCGCGCGCGCAGAATAAGGGCGATTATATCAATGGCGGCCGGGTCGAGTCATCCGTAACGGTCAGCCCTGTCCGGCAAAGGCAAATGAAAGCACCAGCGCCTGCACAAAGGCAATCGGATAACCCAGCAGCGGGCGGGCCACCATGATGGCAATCAGGATTCCGAAAGGCCCAAGCCGCTCGAGCATTTCCTGCCCCTGCCGCGGCAGCAAAGCCGCAAGCAAATGACCGCCGTCCAGCGGCGGAATCGGGATCAGGTTGAACAGCATCAGCACCAGGTTGACCAACACCATCATGTAAGCCAAAAGAAACAACGGATACTCAAAAACCGACGCGTCCGGCGGAATGTCCTGCACGCCCACAATAACGCGCAGCAGCGCCGCGAAAAGAAGCACCAACGCCAGGTTCGACAGCGGTCCGGCGAGCCCGACCAGCGCGGGGTCGCGCCGCATATTGCCCAGGTTGCGCGGGTTGAACGGAACGGGTTTCGCCCAGCCGAACAAGGCCAGGCCCGAAAACATCATCACCAGCGGCAGAATGACCGTGCCCACAACGTCAATGTGCACCATCGGATTCAGGCTCGAACGGCCCATCAGACGCCCCGTCGGGTCGCCAAGCCGATCCGCCGTCACCGAATGCGCCGCTTCGTGAAAACTCAGCGAAAGCAGAAGACAGACGTAGCTGAGTCCCGCCATTAGAAGTTGTTGACTGCTAAACAAAAAATGCTCCTTCAGGTTAAGAATTAAGTATAGTCGATGTGTGCGAAAACAGTCAAAAATGTCGGTCTGTGACTAACTCGGGGCCGGTGTATAATTCGGCCATGATGCTCTCTGTGCCGGAACGCGCCGAACTGGCGCTTTCACTTGCCTGTGCGGCCCCGTCCGCCGATCTGGCTTGCACACTCGTTGACGGGGCCTCGCGGTTTCTGGACCTCTACCGGCCGCCCGAGTATGCGCCTTACGACCCCGAAAAAGTGCTGGCCCGCGAAAAGACGGCGCCGCAGAGCGCCGCCCCGCCGGTGTTTTATGCCGAGGCTGTTGGGGAGGTTGCAGGGGATGCGGCGCAGGTTGCGGGCATCGTGAGGCTGTTGGTTGAGTCGGCCCAATTGGATGAAGGGGCGGTCCTGCTTGTCGACGTTTTCCGGCAGCCCGATCGGCTGGAGAAGGAAGGCGTGCCGTGCGTGGCGCTGGCGTTTGACGGCGCGGGCAGGTTTCCAGCAACGTTCTCGTTCGGCGATGGCATGAGCCTTGCCATGGATGAGTTGCAGGCCCGGTGGACGCTGGCCACACGCGGCGGCCGCATCGATCCGGCTCCAAACGGCCTGTTACTGCGCCTTAAAGGCCAGCGGATGGCGCCGGAACCCACCGCCGCGCTTGAACCAATACGGGAAGCCGTTGTGAAAGCATCATGCGCGTGCGGCAAAGGCAAGATTGATGCGGCGCGTAAAGACGCTGGCGAAGCCCTGGACCTCATCGACGGCCCGGCCGCGCCCGAACTGGCCGACCTGAAAGCGCTCGTGCTGGACGTCCTGCGGGAAAACCGCCAGGCGTTCGAAGCGTGCGGCGCGACGTGTGAAACCCTGTTTGCCTCGGAACTGCCCCCGGTTCCGGTTCTGCGGGAGCGGTTGCGCGGCCTTTTCCGGCGCATCCTCGCGTATGCCGTCGAGTCCCAAAGCCCCGGCGCGGCGGTGACTATTCTCTTCGAGTACAACGCCCCGCGGCGGGCAATCCTTTTTGTCGCCACGATCAGCGGAATCGAAGAAGTGCCGGGCCACGCGGCTTTCCTGGCGTCTTTCCGGCGGACGGTCGAAGCACACGATGGGTCGCTCGAGCTTTCAGCCGAACCCACGGAGGTAAATCTCACCGTGTCGTTGCCCGACCCCGTCGGCCAGGCAGTTCATCAGGAGATTCCCGGTTTTGACGCGTTTTGCGCCGAGTCGCAAAAAGTCCTTCGCCTGCTTTGGAGCGGCGGCCAGGCGCCGCCCGCGGAAATACTGCTGGAAGGCCTGCTTGAAGAAGAGCTTTCCCGGTGGCTCCTTCCGCAGTTTGAGCAGCCGCTTTTCGTCAACGTTGCGCATGAACTTGCCGAACGCGGCGCCGTTCATCCCGTCGCCGCCCCTGAAAAGCTCGAAAAGGTGTTGGATCAGATCCGCAAGGGCAAACCTAAACGCGAGCTTGCAAAACCGCCGTTTGCCGCCGAACTTATCAACGCCTGGAGCGCCGACTCCAGGAGCAGAGAGGCCATTGCCGCGGGGCCTCTTTCCCAGGCTGAGATGAAGAAGTTGGCCGCCGCACTGGCAAAAACGCCCGGCACAAAAAGAAGCCTGCTGGCCTGCCTCCGCCTGCTGGCGAAGCGTCTCGCCAGCGATTAGGCACGCTTTTAGCGAGACACGCCTCCCGCCGTGCCCCGCCGGAATGAAAAGTGCCTGAAAGACCTGCCTCCCATATGCTAAACTGTTCGCAGCCTGTGAACTTTATGGAGGCGTTCCAGAAGAGATGACTGTTAAGCCCGTTCCCCCGTGCGCTGCGGCCGGTGTTGCCGCTTTTCCCGGCGCCCGGAAGATATATGTGGAGGGTTCCGAGCCATCGATACGCGTTCCGATGCGGGAGGTGAAAACCGGCGCCGGGCCTGTAACCTTTTACGATACCTCCGGCCCCTACACCGATCCCGATGCCCAGATCAACCCTATGCAGGGCCTCTCCGCATTGCGCCGCCGATGGCTGGACGCGCGGCGGAACCGTGCCGAAAAAACACAACTTCAACTCGCGCGCAGCGGCGTCGTCACGCCCGAAATGGAGTTCGTCGCAATCCGCGAGAACATGCGCGCCCAACAAGCGCCGGAGCAGCTTCGCGCCCGTCACGCCGGGCAAAGTTGGGGCGCGAGCATTCCTGACGCCGTCACACCCGAATTTGTGCGCGACGAGGTAGCCCGCGGCCGTGCCATCATCCCGGCAAACGTCAACCACCCAGAACTCGAGCCCATGACCATCGGCCGCAACTTCCTCGTGAAGATCAACGCCAACATCGGCAACAGCAGCCTGTCAAGCTCGACCGGCGAAGAGCTTGAGAAAATGATCTGGGCGATCCGTTGGGGAAGCGATACGGTGATGGACCTCTCCACCGGCCCGGACATCCACGAGACGCGCGAGCGCATACTCCGCAATTGCCCCGTGCCCGTCGGCACCGTCCCCATATACCAGGCCATCGAACACGTCAGCGCGCCGGAAGAGCTGACCTGGGAGTTGTACCGCGACACGCTGCTCGAACAGGCCGAACAGGGCGTGGATTATTTCACCATCCACGCGGGCCTGCTGCGTGAACACATCCCACTGGCGAACCGCCGGCTTGCGGGCATCGTGAGCCGCGGCGGATCGATCATGGCGAAGTGGTGCGTAACCAACAGCGAAGAAAGCTTCTTGTACACGCATTGGGACGACATCTGCGAAATCCTGGCCCGCTATGATATCGCCGTCTCGATCGGCGACGGGCTGCGGCCGGGCTGCATCGCCGATGGAAACGACGAGGCGCAGTTTGCCGAGCTGCGCGTGCAGGGCGAACTGACCCGGCGCGCGTGGGAGCACGGCGTTCAGGTGATGAACGAAGGGCCGGGGCACGTCCCGCTGCACTTGATCAAAGAGAACGTCGAGAAACAACTCGAATGGTGCGGCGAGGCCCCCTTCTACACGCTCGGGCCGCTTGCGACCGACGTCGCCGCCGGCTACGATCACATCAACTCGGCCATCGGCGGCGCTTTGATCGCCTGGTACGGCGTCGCCATGCTCTGTTACGTCACGCCCAAGGAACACCTCGGCCTGCCGGGGCGCGAAGACGTGCGGGAAGGCGTCATCGCCCACAAAATCGCCGCCCACGCCGCGGATCTCGCCAAGGGCCATCCCGCCGCCCAGATCCATGACAACGCCATGAGCCTCGCCCGCGCGAATTTCCGCTGGGACGACCAGTTCCATCTCGCCCTCGACCCCGACAGGGCGGCCCAGCACCACGACGCCAGCGTCCCCGAACACAGCGACAACCCCTACTGCTCGATGTGCGGCCCCAAGTTCTGCGCCATGCGCATCTCGAAAGAAGTCAAGGAAGCCGAAGGCAAATAGCAAAAATGGGATGTTGCCCTTTTTTGCGAAACGGCCAACTGCCAATGACATGGTCAGGCTTAATGTCAAAAACGGGCTCATTCGAAACCAGCATACATACCGCCGGGATTGCCGCGTCGGCATTCCGCTATCGCTCTATGCCTCCTCGCAATGACAGGTGGGGGATTGGGGTTGCTGTCGCTTGTCATTCCGGGAATCGCTGCCGGAGGTGGTGCGGAACTGCCAACTATCTTTCATGGCATAATGTCTGATTATGTTCACCATAGGCCAAATAGAGTTTGACCGCCCGCTGGTGCTGGCGCCCATGGAAAACGTCTCCGACCGCACGTTCCGGTCGATCTGCAAGTCGTTCGGGGCCGACCTCATGTACACGGAATTCGTCAACTGCGAGGCCATCATCCGCGACGTCAAAAAGTCTTTGAACAAGATGCACGTGCTCGACGGCGAGCGGCCGGTGGGTGTCCAGATTTACGGCAGCACAGAGTCTTCCATGGAACGGGCCGCCGCCGCGGCCGAAGAGTTTGCGCCCGACTTCATCGACATCAACTGCGGCTGCTGGGTGCGGAAGATTGCCATGCGCGGCGACGGGGCCGGCCTCCTCCGCGATATCAACAAGTTCGAAAACGTCGTGCAGTCCGTAATGAAAGGCACGCGGCTCCCGGTCACGGTGAAAACGCGGCTCGGCTGGGACGAGTCAACCATCAACATTGTCGAAATCGCCCGAATGCTGGAACAGAACGGGGTCAAAGCCTTGACCGTGCACTGCCGCACCCGCGAGCAGGCCTACAAGGGCGAGGCGGATTGGAGCTGGCTGGAGAAAATCAAGTCGGCCGTGTCAATGCCCCTTATCGGCAACGGCGACGTCAAAACGCCCGAAGACGCCAGCCGCATGTTCGACACCGGTTGCGACGGCGTGATGATCGGGCGGGCGGCCATTTACGCCCCGTGGATTTTCCGCCAGGTGAAACATTATCTGGCAACGGGCGAACACCTGCCGGACCCGGATCTCGAGGAACGCACGCGGTTGTGCATCAGGCACCTCCTCGCGGGCGTGCAGTATAAAGGCGAGCGGCGGGGCGTGCTCGAGCACCGCAAATACTACGCCGGGTACCTCCGCAACGCCCGCAACATTTCGAAGCTGCGGATGGAGCTGATGCAGTATACCGAAGTGGCGCCCATCGTCGAGCGGCTGGAACAGTTCATCGAGCACCTTGACGAAGAAGACGCCGTCGATGCTAAATTAAACGAAACCGACGCGCAATCGTAAGCGACAAGTCTTTGGTGGGCGTCGCGCTCCCGCGCGACGCGGCTGGTGGCGGCAGCTTGTAAAAGACTCCCGGTGACGGTTTAATGAACAATTGGAGGGACAACACCCCGTGCTGGAATCGCTGAAAAAGCAGGTGTGCGAGGCAAACCTCGAGCTTGTCCGGGCCGGGCTCGTTCTGATGACGTGGGGAAACGCCAGCGCCATCGACCGCGGCAAGGAGGCCGTCGTAATCAAACCCAGCGGCGTGCCCTACAAGCAAATGCGGCCGGAAGACATGGTCGTCGTCGATTACGCCGGGCGCGTAATCGAGGGCGATTACAAACCGTCGGTCGACACCCCGACGCACCTCGTGCTCTACGAAACGTGGCCCGAAATCGGCGCCGTCGTCCACACCCACTCGCACTGCGCAACGTGCTGGGCCCAGGCCTGCACGCCCATCCCCTGTCTCGGCACGACACACGCCGATTTCGCCAACGGCGAAGTGCCGCTCACCGACTGCCTCACCGCACAGGAGGTCGCCGACGGCTACGAAACCAACATCGGCCGGTGCATCGTGCGCCGCTTCCAGGGCATGGACCCCCTGCACTGCCCGGGTGTGCTTTCGGCGAACCATGCCCCCTTCGCCTGGGGAAAAACGCTCGGCGATGCGGTGCAAAACGCAATCATTCTCGAAGAAATCGCCAAAATGGCCCTTGACACCCGCATCATCAACGCCCAGCAACCGCCTATTAACCAGTACCTGGTCGACAAACACTTCAACCGCAAACACGGCCGCGATGCATACTACGGCCAGGGGCGAAAGTGAAAGGACAAAAAGGACTTAAAGGACATAAACGACAAAGCCGTTTTTTTAGGGCTTAGTTTAGCGAGCCCTGCATCGATCCTCCACCTGTCATAGCGAGGAGGTGTGCAGCGGTAGCGGAACACCGACGTCCGGCCGTCCTCGGTCGGCGTAATCCCGTCGGTACCATCCCGGGCTTCGGCTAAGCCCCCGCCACGGGCATCTCCGAAATCAGCAGTGAAGGCGCCCCATACGGCCCGAAAAACCGCAGGTCGCTGCCGATCAAGGCGATGTCGTTGAGAAACTCCCTGATGTTCCCGGCAACCGTAACCCCACGCACCGGCGCCGCGAGCCTCCCCTCTTCAATTGCGCGACCCGAGGCGCCGATGCTGAAATCGCCCGAGATGGCGTCGATCGTATGCATGCCCATCACGTCCGTCACAAACAGCCCGTTGCCCGCCTTATCAATCAGGCCGTCCTGATCCGGCTCGCCCGGCTCGATATAACAATTCGTGGCCACAATTTCCGGCACGCTCTTAAACCCGCCGTGCCGGCCGGCGTTCCCGGTGGTCTGCGTGCCCATCCGGTGGGCCGTGTAGGCGTTGTGAAGGAAACTTCGCAATACGCCGCCCTCGACAAGGCGCGTTTTCTTCGCGCTGGTACCTTCTCCGTCAAACGGCGCGCGATTGATGCCTTCGTCGAGGTCGTTCTGGTCAATGACAACCAGGTTTTCGGCCGCGATCCGCTTGCCCATCTCTCCGGCGAACATCGACTTGCCCTTGATAACCCGGTCGGCCATGAGGATGCCGCCGATGACCCGGAGGAAAGAAGCGGCAACCCGGTTGTCGAGCACTACAGGCATGGGCCGCGTGGCGCAGGGCTTGCCGCCGAGCGCGCCGACGGCCCGCTGCACGCAACGCTCGGCAACCCAGTCCAGCCGCAGGCCGCCGAACTGCTGGCTCACGTCGAACTCGCTGCCGAACTCCGAGTCAACACCTTCCTGGGCGGCAACCGCTTCCACACTGCACGAACAATAGGCCGTCGAGAAGGTTCGGAAAAGCCCGCGGGTGTTCGCGATGGCGATCCGCGATCGGCTTTCGCCGTAGGACGCGCGTTCGACCATCGATATGCGAGCGTCGCCCGAAAGAACCTTCTGCTCGAGCTGCTTGCAAAACTCGACTTTCTTTTCGGTGGAGGTAGCCGCGAGATCTTCCTTCGCCCAGTCGTGTTGCGACACGGCCTGTTCGCCGGGCAGCACGTTGTGCTCGTCCGGCGCGATGGGCTGGGCGTTCTGCCACGCCATCTCGACAACCCGCCCGAGCGCGTCATCCCCATCCAGGGCCGTCGTGTAGGAAAACCCCACACGGCCGTCATCGGTGATCAGCCGGACGCCAAGCCCGATGTCTTCGGCCATTTCCAGGGCTTCGACCTTTTTATCCGCAACCTGAATGCTGAGGCTGACATCGTCGGCCAAGACCGCATCGGCCCCGGCAACCGGCTTTTTCTTCGCCAAATCCAGCACTTGCTCGAGCATTTTCGCGTCCATGTTCAGGCTTATTTTCCTTTCGCGGCATCGGCCAGCGACTTCACAAACGCGCCCACCCGCGCGGGCATGTCCGGCGCATCGCCCAAATCGCCTATCATGCGCACGATGGCGCTCCCCACGATGACGCCATCGGCGTAACGGCCTACTTCGGCGGCCTGATCGGGCGTGCTGATGCCGAACCCGACCGCAACCGGCGTGGTCGTCTTGGCTTTAATCCTCCCCACCATCTCGTTCACGGACGTCTCGATGTCGGCCCGTTCGCCCGTGACGCCCGTCCGCGAGACGTAGTACACGAAACCGCTCGAAGCGGCGGCTATATGGTCGATGCGTTCGGCCGAACTTGTCGGGGCCGCGAGAAATATTGTCGCAATATCGTGTTCATTAAGCAGGCGCTTGTACTCGTCGGCTTCTTCGGGCGGCAAATCTACGCACAGCACCCCGTCCACCCCGGCGTCCGCCGCGTCACGCGCAAAATCTTCAAGCCCGTAGGCCAGCACGGGGTTGAAGTACGTGAACAGAACCAGCGGGATTTGCGTCTTCTTACGGAGCTCTTTCACGCGCGCCACGATGTCGTGCAGCGAAACGTTGTGCTTGAGCGCGCGCTGGGCCGCTTCCTGGTTCACCACCCCGTCGGCAACCGGATCGGAAAACGGCACGCCAAGCTCGACAACATCCGCCCCGGCCTTTTCCAGTTCGACCACGATCTCCGCCGTTGCATCGAGCGTGGGATCGCCCGCCGTAATGAAGGGTATAAAGGCCGGCTCGCGCCGCCCGGCGAGTTTTTCGAAAAGCTGGCTGATTCGGTTCACTGGCTCTCCTCCGGCAAAATAAACCGCGCGGCCTGCTCGACGTCTTTGTCGCCGCGGCCGGACATGTTAAGGATGACAAGTTGGTCGGGCTTCATCTCGGGCACGACCTTGCAGGCGTGCGCGACGGCGTGGGCGCTTTCGAGCGCCGGGATGATGCCCTCGAGCCGGCTCACGAGCTGAAACGCGTCAAGCGCTTCATCGTCCGTGGCATACGTATACTCGACCCGCCCGGCGTCGTGCAGCCAGGCGTGTTCCGGGCCCACGCTCGCGTAATCGAGCCCCGCCGACACGCTGTGCGTGCCAAGAATCTGGCCGTTAAGGTCCTGCAAAACATAGCTGTACGCGCCCTGCAACATTCCCAGCTTGCCCCCGGCGAACCGCGCCGCGTGTTCGCCCGAAACGATTCCGCGCCCGCCGGCTTCCACGCCGATCATGCGGATGCTTTCCTCGGCGAGGAACTCGAAGAACAGGCCGATCGAGTTGCTGCCGCCGCCCACGCACGCGATAAGCAAATCAGGCAGGCGCTGCTCGGCGTCCATGATTTGCAAACGCGTTTCCTTCCCGATGATGCTTTGAAAATCCCGGCAGATCATCGGGAACGGATGCGGCCCGTGGACGGTGCCCAGGCAGTAATGCGTGTCGCGGACATTGGTCACCCAGTCGCGCAGCGACTCGTTAATCGCGTCTTTGAGCGTCTTGCTGCCCGAATCCACCGGCACGACCCGCGTGCCCAGCAACTGCATCCGGAACACGTTCAGCCGCTGGCGCTCCATGTCCTCGGTGCCCATGTACACTTCGCAATCGAGGCCGAGCAGCGCCGCCGCCGTAGCCGTGGCCACGCCGTGCTGCCCCGCGCCCGTCTCGGCGATAACGCGCCGCTTGCCCATCCGTTTCGCCAGCAGACACTGGCCGAGCGCGTTGTTGATCTTGTGCGCGCCCGTGTGCGCGAGATCCTCGCGTTTGAAATAGACTTTCGCGCCGCCGAGATGTTCCGTGAACCGGGCCGCATGGTAGAGCGGCGTGGGCCGGCCCACGTACGTGACCTGGTAGTCGCGCAACTTGCGCTGAAACGCGCCGTCTTCCTTGGCCTCGAGGTAGGCCTTTTCCAGCTCGTCGAGCGCGCACATCAGCGTTTCGGGAACGAATTTCCCGCCGAACGCCCCGTAACGGCCGTGCGCGTCAGGAAAAGGGTAGTTTTGCATTGGCGATGAACCTGCGGACTTTTTCATGATCCTTCTTTCCAGGGGCGCTTTCGACGCCGCCCGATGTATCAACGGCACAGGGCCGCACGGCCTTCACGGCTTCGGCCACGTTCTCCGGCGTCAATCCGCCGGCAAGTATGACATTGAGCCCGGCTTCCACGGCCTTGCGCGCGGCGCTCCAGTCGCACATCAGGCCCGTCCCGCCGTGCGCGCCCGGCACGGCCGCATCGAACAAGATGGCCGATGCCGGATATGCCGCCGCGGCCGTCGGGTCGAAACTCGAACCGCCGCGGAATACCTTGACAACACGCGCTCGCGGCAAACGGGCCGCATCTTCCGCGCTTTCTTCGCCGCACAACTGCAACCGGTCGCAGAACGCCGCGTATTCCAGCAGGCGCTCCGGCGAATCGTTCACGCAAACCGCCACCGTAGTCACGAAAGGCGGTAGTTTCTCTACTATTTCCCGGGCTTTTTCCGGCTCGATATAGCGGTTCCGCTTCTTTGCTTCTTCCGCGAACACGAACCCGAGCGCGTCGGCGCCGGCTTCGCACGCCGCCAGCGCATCTTCAAGGTTCGTTATGCCGCAGATTTTAACTTTCATGCCCGAGCAACTCGTGAATTTTGGCGCGCACGTCGCCGCTTGTTACCAACGCCTCACCCACCAGTATGGCGTCCACGCCCGCGTCCTGCAACTTAAGAACGTCCTCGCGCGCGTGAATGCCGCTCTCGCTTACTAGCGTGCAACCCGCCGGAACCAGCTTGCGCAACTCCAAGGTCGTGCTCAAATGCACCTGAAACGTATCCAAGTCCCGGTTGTTGATGCCGATGATTTTTGCTCCAGCCTCAACCGCGCGCTCGACCTCGGCCGCCGAATGCGTCTCCGTCAAAACGCCCATCCCCCACTCGCGCGCCAAGTGCAAATAATCCCGCATCTGGGCATCCGACAAGATCCGCGCAATCAACAGGATCGCGTCGGCCCCATGCGCCCGCGCTTCATGGATCTGGTACTCGTCGATTATGAAATCCTTGCGCAGGCAAGGCGTCTTCACCCCGCCCCGGACCCGTTCCAGGTCAGCAAGCGCGCCATGAAAGAATTTCTCGTCGGTCAGCACGCTGATTGCCCGCGCCCCGGCCTTTTCATAGGTCCGACCCAGCGGCAGCGGGTCGCCGCAATCCATCAGCTTGCCCTTGGAAGGCGAGTGCCGCTTAATTTCCGCGATCAGGCTCATTTCCGGCATCTTCAGCGCCCCCTCAAAACCCCGCGCCGCCGCCGCCGTCCGCGCCCGTTCAATCAGCCCCTCAACAGGCGCCTCGGCCTTCCGCCGCGCAACTTCATCTTTCTTTGAGGCACAAATCTTATCGAGAATCATGGCAACTTTATCTTCAAGAGCATCATTTTCCCGATCCTCCACCTGTCATTGCGAGGAGGCATGGAGCGATAGCGGAATGCCGACGTCCGACCGTCCGCGGTCGGCGTAATCCCGTCGGTATCATATCAAGCCCTGGGTGAACCACTTTTTGGTGGCCAAGCCGGGTGGTATTAACGCAAAGCTGAAATTCCAACAACTTGCGAAAAAACTTCTTATCAGCCCGCTTTCAGCGGGCTCCTCTTTGCACCCGCCTTTAGAGGCTGTCTCAGAAGGCGACCGCGTTTTCATTTAGACAATCTGTCAGATTGCAGCACAAGTTGCCCATACCGGTGTTGGAAAGATTTGAGTATCGCGTTTTGGCCCGAGTGGACCTTTTCC
>Ga0272441_10002724_pt1 | contig 35226 bp, 37 predicted proteins | sample SSMProp6N_FD_193582 | JGI IMG/M metagenome (GOLD analysis project Ga0272441, IMG submission 193582) | Marine sediment archaeal communities from Little Sippewissett salt marsh, Falmouth, MA, United States - SSM-Prop-6N | ecosystem: Environmental > Aquatic > Marine > Wetlands > Sediment ...
TCCTTTTCCGGCGCTCCTCCAAGGAGTGAACCTGCCTCTATAGATGTAGTTATTAAAGAGGCGGTCTTGAGCCTGGCGATCTCCCATACGAATTCAGGCGAATCTTTCTGGCTTTCTCTGTCTGTATCCAGGGTTTGACCTCCATGAATTCCTTCTGGTCCGGCGGCTTTGGCCAGGCCTGTAATCGAAGCATTTATGCGTTCCGGGTCAAATCCCAGGGAAGGTAACAATTGAAGAGGGATCTGAATGCCGTAGAGAAAAAGTGAGGTCCCTGCCAAAAGGGCCAGTGTTTCTCCAAAAACAACATGATTAGTAGGCTTGCCCCTCCTGAGTGTGTCGTTATCCATCGAAGGGAGATCATCGTGTATCAGTGAGGCTGTATGTATCATTTCCAGGCCGAGAGCAAGGGGGAAACTGTTTGCATGGGAAATACCGAAATATTCAGAGGCCTTCATGCAAAGGATAGGCCTTATTCTTTTTCCTCCTGCCTTTAAGGAATAGATCATGGATTCCCGGAGTCTTTTCGGAATATCCACGCTTTCCCGGGATTGCCAGAAAAGGTCTAGCCTGTCCTCGAAGCTGTCTTTTAGATTTTCAAGTTCCATAGCTATGTCCATGTCTTTTCCCTGTCCTGACATTATGTTCTCCCTTTCTCTTCAGGCCCTCCTTCAAAGGGCTCCTCTTTAAGGTCCTCCGAGAGGATCAGGACTTTCTGTTCGGCATTTTTCAGGAATAACTGAAGTTCACTGATCAATTTTATACCCTCTTCATAGATGGCAAGTGCTTCTTCAAGAGGAAGAGTTTCCTTTTCCAGTTTCTGGACTATGTTCTCCACTTCCTGGAGTTTTTCCGAAAATTTCATTGTTTTCCTCCGAGTTCATTATGAAATGGATTTGCTTTTTTTATGTTCTCTGTGCTACAATCCCATAGCTGAGCTTTTATTATCACGAGGAGGCGAAGGAATTATGGCCAAAGTCTGTGAATCCTGTGGACGAGGGCCTTCTACTGGGAATAATGTAAGTCACTCTAACCGCCATACCAGAAGACGCTGGATGATCAATCTGCAGAGCGTGAAAGTTGATATCGGTGGCGGCGAGACCAGGAAAATGAAGGTCTGTACAAAGTGCCTTAAATCTGGCAAGGTCAAACGGGCTGTGTAATCCAGCCCGTTTTTTGTTACCACTGGAAATATATTCCTAACCACCCGCTTCCAACCTCTATCCTGATACACTCTTCACTTTGGTTCATCCTGTTGCTTACTGCATAAGCCTTGTACATGGACAGGTCTGCTTCAGACAGCTCCCAGTGAGTTCCGGAAATACTAACCCCCCGGCATTCTTCAGATAATGCGAAAAGTGAAATATTCTTTGGCCTTATTTTGGGGAAAAAGAGACCTTTCTGGGAAGAGGAAAGAAAGAAAAAACTTTCTTTACCATCGGAAAGACAAACTGGCTGTATTCCAAGCTCATATCCCCAAAGGCAGGACAAAAGAGTGCTCAGGGTGTGGTCAAACCTGTTCCCCCAACAGGCTGTTACTACAACTGAACATAAGGGGAACTTTTCCTTTACCCTCCAAAGGGATAGCTGGAGATCAGTCAGATCCTTTTCGGGATCATGTCTTTCGATCGGTATATTTCTTTCCAGTGCCCAGGATATGGCATCAGGATCAGCACTATCAAGATCGCCAATGATCCGGGAGGGAATTATTCCAAACTCTCGGAGCAGATCCAGACCTTTGTCCACAGCCCATACCTCAAGATCTTTTTCAAGGCTTAGCATCCACTCTTTATCGGGTGGTTCTCCTCCAGCCACAAGCAGAACTCGAGACTGGGGGATCCGAAAAGGGAAAGTGACATTTATCCGGGGCAGGGAGAACTGGCTATGAGAACTATGAAAGGTTCTCTTCGAATATTTCACTTGCCTTTACCTCATCAACGAGTATTTCCCTTGGTTTAGACCCTTCCTGAGGTCCTACGATACCCATCTGTTCCAGGGTATCGATTATTCTGGCAGCCCTGGTAAAACCTATCCTTAATTGCCGTTGTAGTCGACTGGCGGAGGCTATACCGGTTTCCAGAATTAGATCTACAGCTTCTTCTATCAGAGGATCGTCAAGGAAGGGAGCGCCGTTCTTACTGGTGCTGCCGGTGTCTCCCTGGTCTTCAAGATCCACATATTCAGGTTCACCAAAAATATCCTTTACGTAGTTTATGAAATTCAGACTCTGGTTCTCATCCATGAATGGAGTCTGTACCCTCACCGGTCTGGGATACTTGGAACTTACAAAAAGCATGTCACCCCTGCCCAGCAGTTTTTCGGCACCGGACAGGTCAATAATTGTCCGGGAATCTGCCTGTGAAGGAAGGGTAAAGGCTACCCTAGCAGGGATATTGGCCTTTATCAGCCCTGTAATCACATTCACCGAAGGCCTCTGGGTTGCAATGATAAGATGGATCCCTGTTGCTCTTGCCATCTGGGCAAGACGACAGATAAAATCCTCCACATCTTTCTGTGCAGTGAACATAAGATCCGCTAACTCGTCAACTACTATTACTATGTGAGGCAGCTTGTCTTTGGGCAGCACCTTGCTGTTGTAAGAAGCGATGTTTCTTACCCTGCTTCTTGCGAACATCTCATAACGGTGTTCCATTTCCCGTACAGCCCAACCCAGAGCATGTACAGCTTTCCTGGGATCTACTACGGGTTTTGAAAGGACATGAGGAAGATGTTCATATATGTTCAATTCCACCCGTTTTGGATCGATCAGGAGAAGCCGCAGTTCCGAAGGGGTCCTTTTTGAGCAGAGAGCGGTAATGCAATTTGTAACAAAGACGCTTTTTCCTGACCCTGTGGTACCAGCTACAAGAAGGTGAGGCAGGTCTTCCAGATTGATCACCAGGGGTTCCGAGTTGACTCTTAAACCTGCGGGTATTGGCAGCTGCGAAGTGGAATTAATATATTCAGCACTTCCAAGCATCTTCCGGACAGGGACAGGGACCCTTCGGGGATTGGGTATTTCTATTCCCACATAAGGTTTGAAGGGGATCGGAGCTTCCACCCTGAGAGCAGGTACTGCCAGTGAGACTGCAAGATCATTGCTCAGCCCTGCAACCCTGCTGACCTTTATACCTGGTGCAAGTTGAAGCTGAAACTGTATTACCGTTGGTCCAATGACAGTTTCTGCAAGTTCGGCATCTATGCCAAAGTCCTTCAGTGTGGAAATGATCTGTTCACCCTGAGTCCGGACACTATGTTCATCAATATCAGGAATACCTGATGTTTCTGGACCGAACAGTTCCAGAGGCGGAGGGAAGTGTCCGGGTTCCACGTCAAGTCTTGACAGGTTCCTTTCATCATCAGGGACCTTCTCCTGGGAGTCCAGGTCATTTTCCTCTAAAAGGATGTATCCATCTTCTTCGGGTTGGGTATCAAGGGGTATTTTTTCCTGGGTGCCTGGTGATGTAACTTTAATTGTCCCTTTAGGGGTTGCTTCCTTTTCCAGCTTGTTTTCATCTGGTTTCCGGTTTATTCCTGAAGTATCATTGACCTTTTCTCTTTCTCCATCTGTCAGGTTCTCTTCCCTTTCGATCTTGCCTGAAAGGGTTTGGAGTATGTTGCTCCATATATCAATAAAAGCATTGATCATGCTGTTGAATTTAACAAAGCCGTAGAGCATGGCTGACAGCAAAACCATTAAAAGACCTGTCAGGGTGGTACCAAGTGCACCAATGTTACTGAAAAGAGAACCGGCTATTCTGTTTCCGAGAAGACCGGCATGAAGTATCTCAACGTCTTTAAGAGTTCCCGCGATAGCCATCAGGCCCAGCAGAAGGGACGTGCAGATAAAAAGGACTAATGTGCCCCCGGCTTCTCTGAAAAAATGGGCGATCTTTTTCCTCAGCAGAAAACCTATTGTCATATATGCTGTATATCCAAGGAGAACCAGGATGGCTCCCCCTACAGTGTCAAGAATAAAATTCCGGATCTGAATGCCCCATGTGCCAGTCCATAATGAAAACAGTGAAGCCATTACATAAATATCGACCAGAAGGATTACAAACAAACCTAATTGGGCCCATGTAATAAGATTAGCGATAAAACCTCTGCTCTTGGATTTGGCGGTTTTCTTTCTGTTGTTCGAACTGCCGTTCTTTTTCCAGAAGGGGAACATCTTCAGACTTCCTTTCCACCTACTACCATTTGCCTTATAAGAATAGTAGGTTGTCCATCGGTAACCGGGACACTCTGTCCCGATTTTCCGCATACTCCGGGCATAAAATGCAGATCCTTTCCAACTTCTATTATATCCTTAAGTACCTGGGGGCCGTTCCCTATTAACAGGGCTCCTCTTACCGGAAAGGATATCTTGCCATTTTCTATCCTGTAGCCTTCTGTAACCTGGAAAACGAAATCCCCCGAAGTGGGATTGACTTCTCCTCCACCCATTTTTTTGACCAGCAATCCCTTTTCCACCTTCCTTATGATCTGAGAAGGTTCTGATTCTCCAGGCAGGATGAAGGTGTTGGACATCCTGGGAATAGGAATGCTTCTGTAGGAGCTCCTTCTTCCATTTCCGGTCAAAGGGATTGAGGCTTTTCTGGAAGACATCAGATCGGTCATAAAGCATTTAAGGATGCCCTTGTCGATCAGAATTGTACGCTTGGGAGAATTGCCTTCGTCATCACATTCATAGCTCCCGTAATGACCCTGGATCCCCCCATGATCTACAAGCGTAACCAATGGACTGGCCACCTGTTTACCCAACTTATCCCTGTAAACCGAATAATCTTTTTGAATAATATCTGCTTCCAGTCCATGTCCGCAGGCTTCATGTATCATGGTACCACCAGCCTCTCCCGCAAGAACCACTGGCATGGTACCTGCCGGGCATTCCGAGGCCTCGATCATGGTCAATGCCCTTTCAAGGGCTTGCCTGGCGACCTGGAGAGGGTCCACTTTTTCCCAGAAGGCCTGTGAGGCAAGAGAATATGCCCTGCTTTCCAGGCCGGTCTGGATAATACCGTTCTTCTCCACAACTACCTGTACAATATAAGTGCTATAGTTCCTCAGATCGGAAGCCCTTTTTCCCTCGCTTGAAAAAACGGATATTTTCCTTTGCGAATGATTATGCCTCAGGGTAACCTGTTTAATGAGGTCTGTCCGCTCTCTCAATGTCTTGTCAATGGTGTGCAAAAAATCTATCCTTGGAGGACCCAGATCGGGTCTTGATGAGATAATTTTATCAGTTTCAACAGTGATATGGCTGTAATCAGAAGGGGTTCCCGTAAGGTTCTCCCTGGCTTCCAGAAGACACTTCAAGCTTCCTCCTGTTTCCAGGGTAGGTGCATGAACGTATGCCGCAACATCTCCGCATATGATCCTCGCTCCAGTTCCTTCTGAAACTGAAGACCCTATCTCTTCAATAGAGCCATCTTCATAATGTACATCATGAGAAACAGAGGATTCAAAGAAAAGTTCTGCATACTCAGCCTTGTCATCTATGGATCGTTTAAGGTTCTGTTCAATGATTTCGTAGGAGTTCATCTATTCAGGATCCTCCGGTTCTATTAGTCCCTGGCAGTTTCAGGGACAGCGTGTATTTCTGACAGGATCTCCAATTCCAGCCCTTCCTGTTTCACCTTCATCAGGATGTCCCTCATGGGATTTTCCTGGCCCGGGGGTACCAGAACGACCACTCTTCCATTCTCAGGATCTTCTGTCGTGAGATGACCCAGCCCTTCGTAGGATGTTATAAGCCAGCTCAGAAAGAATATCTCCGCAGGTCTGATCTTAACAAGAAAACAGGACATATCCTGGGGTGTCGGTGGTTTATCCATCATCAGAAAGACCTCTGGCAGCCTCTTTGATCGCTTTTTTATGGTCCGAGTAGTTTTTGGAAAAAAGATGGTGTCCATCCCGTGTAGCCACATAATAAAGATACTCATGCTTCTCCGGTTCAATAGCTGCTAACCATGATTCCAGGGAAGGAACACAGATCGCTGCAGGAGGAAGACCCTTGTTTCTGTATGTATTGTATTCTGAATCTATTTCAAGATGTTTGTAAAGAACCCTGTCAAGTTCCTGTCCTTTGAGCTTCCATGCATAGACCACAGTAGCATCTATCTGGAGGGGCATGTTTCGCGCAAGCCTGTTTACAATCACTCCTGCTATGCGTGGACGTTCATCATTCCACATAGCTTCTTTCTCTACGAGAGATGCAAGAATTGCAAGGTCAGAAGATTCCTCAAGACGTCCTTTTGCTTCCAGCAGGATTCCCACCTTTTTCCACCACAGGGCCATGGAGTTTGAAAAAAGATATTTCAGATCCTTTGATGAAAGTTTATATGTATCAGGTAACAGAAATGCAAGCCTCGCCACGGGATCTTCGGGAAATATCTCTTTCATTGAGGGTGCCTCAGGCTCCATGGAAGAAAGGATCGAGACCAGATCTGGCCCTTCTCCTCCAGTGAATGCGGTGTGCAAGGTTAGAATATCAGATCCTGGAATGATCGTCCTTGTGAAGGTATACGGTTTACTGGCGGCAAGCTGTTTTGCCACTTCCCATGGAGATCCCTTTCGGATATCGTATCTACCTGGCTGGATCTTTCTGTCAATACCCAGTGTTACCATCCATTTGGCCAGTTCCGAGGGATTATCCACGATTCTTTCCGTGAAGAAGGTTTTTGCCACATCCCTGGCACTCTGGCCGGGATGGATAATAACAGTTATCTCAGGCCCACTACCCAGCTCAAAACGTTCTTCGAACCAGGAGCTTGATAGAGACCCAATAAAAACAAGATAACTCAGGCTTAATAGAAAGATAAGGATTTCAAATAATTTCTGGATCATGTAATTCTCTCCCAAAGGATTTGTCAGGACAGGACCATAAGAACAGCGCTCCTCCAGGAATGCTGTAACAACTTGGGATTTCAACAGAGAAGAATAAGAGGATCGCCCGTGCGAATGATCCTTTTAGAAAAGGGTACCCACTTCGTCCTCCACAGACTGGACAAGTTCTTCCCCTCTTGCCATGTCCAGAGAGCTTATGATATGTGGATGGAGATACTGGTCTTCTTCAATGAAGGGTACCTTTGATCTGACAAGTTCCCTCGCAGCATTTACGCCTTTTCCGGGCTTCAGCTGCTCGGTGAAATCCAGGGCCTGACAAGCTGTAAATAGCTCAATGGCGATCACCTTGAAAGCATTATCCAGAATGTTCCTTGCTTTCCTCGCACTGTAAGTTCCCATGGAAACGTGGTCTTCCTGGTTGGCAGAAGTGGGAATGGAATCCACTGAAGAGGGATGGGCCAGTACCTTGTTTTCAGATACAAGGGCGGCACAGGTGTATTGGGGAATCATAAATCCACTGTTCAGTCCACTGTTCTTTACGAGAAATGGAGGCAGACCGGAAAGCTTATGATCGACCATTCTTGCGATCCTTCTTTCGGATATGTTGGCAAACTCTGCCACTGCTATACCATAGAAATCCATGGTTATAGCTATAGGTTGTCCGTGAAAGTTACCTCCACTGATGGCTTCCATATCGGAGGGGAAGATCAGAGGGTTATCGGTGACAGAATTGATCTCGATCTGTATCTTTGTGGTGACATAATCCAGAGCATCTCGGCTTGCCCCATGTACCTGGGGGATACAACGCAGAGAATAGGCATCCTGCACCTTGTCGAACTTGTATTTTTCTATTATCTCGCTGGAACTGGTCAATTTACGGATGTTCGAGGCTACTCTTCTCTGGCCGAGATAGGGGCGCAACTCATGGGTTCTCGGATCAAAAGCATAAGGTACCCCGTGAAGTGCTTCGAGAGAGATAGCGGAAGATATGTCAGCTACTTTGGCCAGATGCCTTCCATCTGCAATAGCGAGGGAACCAAGAGCTGTCATTACTGCCGTTCCGTTATTAAGGGCCAGACCCTCTTTAGGCCCCAGCTCAACGGGTTTCAGATCCGCAAGCTTGAGAGCTTCCATAGCAGGCATCCTTCTGCCTTTATAATGAACTTCTCCCATTCCAAGGAGTGTTATGGCAAGATGAGAAAGAGGACAGAGGTCTCCGCTGGCGCCGACAGATCCTTGTTCAGGTATCACAGGATGGATCCCCATATTCAGGTAATTGACCATCTGGGCAAGAGGAGCCATGCTTATCCCCGAGAAACCCCTTATCAGGCTATTGACCCGGAGAAGCATTATTGCTCTGACAATGTCTTCGGGAAAAAGAGCCCCTACACCACAGGCATGGCTTTTCAAGAGGTTCTCCTGAAGTATCTTGCTATTTTCTGGAGAGATTACCACGGAAGCCAGATCTCCAAATCCGGTATTGATACCGTAGATTACTTTGTCTGATGCTGCCCAGTCCCTTACTATCCGTGCGCCTCTTTCGACAAACTGGACTGCTGCGGGGTCGAGAGAGACCTGGTAGTGATTTCTGGCAACATTGACGACGTCTTCGATAGTTAAAGAATGACCTGTAAGTTCGATTACCGGATTACTCATTATTTCTGCCACCTCCAGAAAGGGGAAGTTGTCATAATAGTATGCCATAAAGCTCTAAATTACAATCCCGTTTTCTGCTCCGCAGAACTTGCATTTACCCGCGTTATCGATATTTTGCTCGGAAATGGAATATCCTGTCCTTGTCAGGATCCTGTTTCCACAGGACCAGCATCTGGTTATGGATTCACCCGATACATTACCCATATAGACATATTTCAGATATTCCCGGGCAATAGTGTCAAATTCCTTCATAAGAATCAGGTTTGTGGGAGGTTCTGTCCATTTGTGATGAGGGAAATATCTGCTTATATGTAAAGGTATCTTGTCTGAAAATGAAGATATCCATTTTGTCATTTCCCTGAATTCCTCTATTCGATCGTTGATCCCTGGAACTACCAGGTGAGTGAGTTCAAGGTGCACTCCTTTTCTGAAAAGGGATTCAATGGTATGGAGAACGGTATCAAGATTTCCCCCCATGGTCCGATAGGCAAGATCTGTAAAGGCTTTAATGTCAATATTTGCAGCGTCGATGTATGAAGCTATTTCATCAAGGGGATCATGACATATCAGACCGTTTGAGACGATCACGGTGGAAAGGTCATGTATCTTAAGAGTTTTCGCGGCATCCAGAACGAATTCAAAGCTTACCAGTGGTTCGTTATAAGTAAAAGCAACTGCAAGGAGTCCTTCTGTTTCGGCGAGATGAACTAATTCCTGCGGATTAACCTCGTGCAGGGAGATGTTACCATATCTACCTTTAGAGGGGCTCCAGGTCGAAATAGGCCAGTTCTGACAGAAAGGACAGGCCATATTGCAACCCACGCTTCCAATAGAGAGGATCCTGCTGCCCGGTTTCCAGTGATATAGAGGTTTCTTTTCAACAGGATCTATAGCTACTGAAGAGGTCATCCCATAATTAAGGGAAACCAGTCCCTCGGGCAATTGATTTGTTCTGACATTGCACAAACCGGTCTTTCCGGGATGGAGTCTGCAGAAATGGGGGCAAAGATCACATTGAACAGCGTTTTCTTCAAGCCAGTGCCAGTAAAGAGCTGAATGTTCAGACAAGTCTAATCACCTGCCCCCTGCTTCTCTATGTAACGGGTTACAGTGAATCTGTAAATTGTGGCTGAAGAAAGATCATCTATCCCGGCTTTTCGTGCAGCGATCTTAAGTTGCTGTTCCACGGAGGTTATCCCCTCAAGGTCAGGAAGAAGGACTCCCCTTCTAAATCCCTTTTCAACGATTACACCGTAAACAGAGGGATCAAGATCAATGAGTTCCTCAGTTATTTCAGGGAAAGATAGGACATCAACAGAAATGGTGACATCCTCCAGTTCAGGTTCTGTAAGGGGTTCAAAACGAGGGTCCTGAAATGCGGCAGAAATTGCATTGTGAACGATCTCTTCAGCAAGATCGTTCTTAATGGGCGAAATTGTACCTATACAACCTCTGAGCTCGCCGGATACTTTGGTTTTGAGAGAAACGAAACAAGCCTTCTGTTCTTTCAGGACCGGACAGGAGGATGCCAATTCTGCTTCTTTTGCCGGCATCTTTCCAGTGGACAGGTAAGTAGAAATTGCCCTTCTTGCAATTCTTGTAAAAATAGGGTCTTCGGTCTTAGAGTGCTTAATTGTGCATTCTGGCCCGGCGTAAGCTACGCAGTATCCTACCCCGAAGGGGCCCTCATATGAAAGGACTCTGGAGGGGACGTCCCGCATGACCCCCATGTATACCAGAACTGACTTTAATCCGCATTCCCCTGCATTTTCTATGATCTCCTTATCGAGTTCCAGAAGTATGGCAGGATTATTATCCCGGAGTGCCTCAACCAGTTTTGCATCGAATACCGATCCATCTTCATGGAATCCTGATGGTGCATCATAGCTCAAACGGTGAGAGAGATCCCCGCTTGCTATAAGTCCCCAGCTGGATTTATCTTCAAAGGATGCAAGCATTTTACCAGTTTCAAAGGCTTCAGCCCGTGATAGACCCAGAGGGTTTGCTATCAATAATGTAGGGATTTTATGCCATCTTTTTGACATAAAGGCCAGGGGTACTAAGCTGGCATGGTCCAGCATTACCCTATTCTTCTTCTCTATACTGAGCGGGATAGCGCTGGAAAGATGTTCAGCCAGGCTTTGCGCTTTTCCAGGGTCGCCGTTTAAAGATAATGAAACTTCCGGAGCGCCGAACATTCCGAGATTCCCCTCGTATTTCTTCGATATGATCATGTGCAGCCCTTGAGCAAAATGATGGTGAGGGGTCAGTAATAAAAGAAATTCGGGCTCAGTACCTGAAAGGATTTCCGATAATCTCTTCATTGCGTCTACAGTTCTTGCTGATTCAGACTCCCTGCCCTTCCCAACTTCATGAACGATTATGGGAGGATGGGGAGTAACACATTTCCATGTCCACATCCAATACACACCCTTTCCCTGAAAAGAAGGCGTTGCAAGATGCGAGTGTTCTGGTTCTATCTTCCAGACCACCTGTATGGTCCATTATAATTCATTATATTTCCAGTGGGGTTATAGGCAGATGCTGATACAGCGGAAAGGGGACTTTTACTTTATCAGCATGGCATCTCCGAAGGAGAAGAAACGGTACTTTTCCCTTATAGCCGTTTCATATGCTCTGAATGTTAATTCTCGGCCCGTAAAAGCCGAAACAAGCATGAGAAGGGTGCTTTTGGGCAGATGGAAGTTGGTTATCATGGCGTCCACTATTGAAAAGGTATAACCCGGATATATGAATAAGGATGTATTGACTTTTCCTGCTCTGAGTTTACCCGATTCATCCTTCATGGATTCCAGGGTCCTCACCACAGTAGTGCCCACTGCAATAACCCTTCGCCCCTCGTCTATGGCTTTGTTGACAAGGAAGGCTGTTTCTCGGGGCACCTCGCAGAATTCCTCATGGATATTATGATTGCGGATATCAGTTTCTTTAACCGGCCTGAAAGTGCCAAGACCGACGTGAAGAGTAAGCCATGCAAACTGGATCCCCTTATTTCTCATCCGCTCTAACAGAGATTCGGTAAAATGAAGACTTGCAGTAGGTGCCGCAACAGAACCGTGTTCTTTCGCGAAAACTGTCTGATACAGAGAAGGGGTAATGTCTTCCCTATGGATATACGGAGGGAGGGGTACCTGACCTATTTCGTCCAGTAGATCCATGACATGGGTGCCTTCCGGAAAGCGAACCATCCTGATCCCCTCATCTAAAGATTCCTGTATCTCGATCTCAAGACCATTTTCAAGAACGATGAAGGTTCCCGGTTTGACTCTTTTTCCCGGTCTCACAAGAGCCTTCCAACGATCCTGATCTGTTTCAAGTGAACCAAGAAGGAATACCTCAATGATAGCGGTGCCCGATTTTTTCCGTCCGAAGAGTCTCGCAGGGATTACTCTGGTATTATTCATGACCATGAGATCCCCGGGGTTTATATGTTCCATGATACTTCTAAAGATATCATGGTAAAGGGTCTTCTTTTTCCTATCGATGACCATAAGCCTTGAAGAATCTCTTGGGTCCATGGGTTGCTGGGCGATGAGTTCAGGAGGAAGCTCATAATCGTATAATCTTGTATCAAATAGCCCTTCTGACATTTATCTTAATTTTCCTTTCAGGTATGCCTTCTCTTACTGTCAGGGAAGGTCAATCCAGATTGATCTGTGTCTTAATAGATCTTTTTCAGAGATGTTCCAGGGAAATAATGAGCCAGTATCTTCCTTGTTTTCCAGCCCTGATCAGCAAGGGCTTTTGCTCCCCATTGGGATAGCCCCACACCATGGCCCCAACCCTGGCCGATGAAGGTAAATCTGCCATCGAGGCCTGAAGAAATGTTCCCACTGGGATTCACTTTCACTTCTTTCCTGGTTTCTTGCTTCTTTTTGGAATTGCCTCTTTCAATGGCTTTCAGGAGCAGTGATTTCTTCCTTGATGGATTCATCAGCATTTCAATGATTTCATCTGAATTGAAATAACCCTGTTTCGCAAGGACAGTCAGCAGTTTGTCCTCCTGAGGGTTCAATTGAGGCGAAGAAGGATCTACAAAGGACAGCATAGGGGCTGGAAGTGTGGTTTTATCTATAGGGTCATTATTCTTCTGCGAGGTCTCTGCTTTGGTACCCATGTACTTATCCCTGGAGTTATCCATATTGAAGAAAGTGCTCTTGAGCTTGTCTGCTCCAACAGCTATCCTGAAAGCATTACTGCTTAAAAGAGCTTTGCCTCTTGAACCATGAACCGTCAATTTATTGACCCGGCCAAAAGGATCTGTTTCTGCGATTTCCAGTGATTTTACCGCACCTACCTTGTATCCCTTTTTCTCAAGGCCTCTGCTGATTTCATTGGCTGAAAGGGTGACCTTCCATGTTGAGTAGGGAGAACGTGAAGGCAGAGGTTCCCTGGAACCCTGTAAATAAGGCAGCTGTCCTCCCCATACTGTAGAGACATCTGCAGTAGCACCGCCACTGTCAGAATGGAACGGCGTAAGGGCATATTTCCCCTGGTAGGTTACAACGATCCCTTCGGTTTCACGAATAGCCCTGTCAATGATTGAGTTCTCTGCATTAATACCCCGGTAGACCTGACAATGGGAAGAAGTGCATACGTCAAAGCCCTGTGAAGAGTGACGGCCGGTATGTCTTAAAGCATAAGTTCTGGAAATAATAGCCTGGGCTTTAAGGGCTTCCATTGGCCATGAAGGGTTGACTTCCATTTTAAGAACCCCCCTCAGGTAGTCTTCCACGGGGAGAATATTGACTAGCGAGAGTCCATTTCCAGCATTTAGAACCTGGAAATAGCCCCTGTAAGGATGTTTATCATGAACTAATGGGGTTTTGCTGTAAAACTTGACGGGCAGATTAAGTCCCTTTCCGTTAACTGAAAGGAGGTGCCTGCTTTTCATTGCTATTTGAACAGTGTTCCCCAAACTCCATTTTCCCCCTTTGCCGTCAACCGCTGTGATGGAACTTCTACTCGATAGTGTCAAGGAAGAATTGTTGACGCTTATTCCAACCTTGATATTCCTTGTAGCGGCATGGGAAGAGAACGTTGGAAAAAGGACAGAACAAATAACGAAAAGAATAAGAACGAGAAATCCCTTTGATCGTTTCAAGAATATCACTCCTTCTGGAGAACTGTTGTTAGCGGAATTGCCATCCATCATTTGAAAAAATGCCTGAAAAGCCTGATTATGATTGTCAGGATGATACTAAAAAGGATCATTGAGGTGAAGGGGAAGTAAATATGAAGATTTTCCCTATGAATTGCGATATCTCCCGGAAGCTTCCCGAAATGAAAGGGCAGTTCACCTTTATAGACAAGTATAGTTCCTGCGATTATCATTGCAAGACCCGATAGGATCAGCACTTTTCCTGTATGGTTTAACATGTAAGCTCTTCTCCACTACGTAGAGTCATCCATAAGTTCCAATTGTTGCTGGAATTGTTCAGGGATTGGCCTTCCCAGGTAACTGTAGGCATTTCTGGAAGCCTTTCTTCCTCTGGGAGTTCTTTCAAGGAGCCCCTGCTGTATAAGGTATGGTTCATAGATGTCTTCAATGGTCTGTTGTTCTTCATTAAGAGCAGCAGCAATGGTTGAGAGACCCACTGGTCCACCATCGAAAAGATCAATAAGTACCTTGAGGATCTTTCTGTCTCCGTCGTCAAGGCCCTTTGGATCCAGTCCAAGCATATCAAGTGCCAGCATAGAGACTTCAATGTCTATGCGTTCCCTCTTCCTTACCTCGGCAACATCCCGGACCCTTCGGAGTAATCTTAATGCTACTCTCGGTGTTCCCCTCGAACGCCTGGCGATCTCATAGGCCCCTTCCTGATCCACCTTCACTGAAAGGACTTTTGCGCCTCTCTCAACGATCCTGGTTAATGTGTCTGGTTCATAGAGGGATAGCTGTTCAACTATGCCAAAACGTGCTCTAAGCGGGGATGTCAGAAGGCCCAGTCTTGTGGTTGCACCTACCAGAGTGAACTGGGGAAGGGTTATACAGATATTGTTCGCCATAGGACCTTTCCCGACCACAATATGAAGCTGATAATCTTCCATTGCGGGATATAGGATTTCCTCAACACTGGCAGGCAATCTGTGTATCTCATCTATGAAGAGAACATCATTTTCTTCAAGGTTGGATAATATGGCAGCAAGATCCCCGGTTCTTTCAAGGGCAGGACCTGTGGTTACCCTGAGCTGACCGCCCATTTCATGGGCGATGATACCAGCAAGAGTGGTCTTGCCGAGGCCTGGAGGTCCGTAGAACAGGAGATGATCAAGAGCTTCTCCTCTCTGTCTTGCTGCAGTTATATAAATATTCAGCTTTTCCTTGAGCTGGTCCTGACCGATGAATTCATTAAGAGAGGATGGCCGGATGTTCAATTCTTCATCGGGTTCATTTACATGATGGAAAATTCTTTCCTCTGGCTGTTTCAACAAAAAGAGTTCACCTCGCCTTAGAGGGTGTTTAATTCTTTAAGCGCTGCCTTTAGCAGTTGCCCTTCATCCCTGGAAGTAAAAAGGGAGGCATCGTTTTTCTGGATCCGGTCAAGAGCAAGATGGATCTTCTGATTCGGGAAGCCCAGTGATCTCAGTGCTTCACATACAGTGGCCCTGACCATGCCACTTCCTCCTGAAAGAGATCTTCCCATATATTCGGGGATCTGGTCGCCGAAATGCCGTTTCAATTCAAAGCAGATCCTTTCAGCTGTTTTTTTCCCTATCCCTGGAACATTTGAGAAGGCCGATATATCGCTATTATAGACAGAGGTTACTATTTCTTCGGAATTAAGATGCCTGAGCACAGTTAGAGCAAGTTTTCCGCCTATACCCTTGATGGATGTCAACTTGAGGAATATGTTCCTTTCTTCTTCATCTGAAAAACCGAATAAGGCGACCCCGCTTTCGGAAACCTGCAGATATGTTATCAGGGTCGCCATATCTGAAGTGGAACATATCTTTAAAGCAGAACCTGAGCAGTTGATCTCAAAACCCAGGCCATTCACATCAAGAACCACATATTCACTGGTGACGAGGACCACTTTTCCCTCAAGACTTCTGAGCATGTAAATTCCTCCTGTTTTCAAAGGAATGCAAAGCAAGGCCTGTAATAGCAATAGCAAGGGCATCTGCTGCATCGTCAGGTCTGGGGATCTCTTTCAGATCAAGCATTTTTTTAAGCATTCGCTGAATCTGTATCTTGGTAGCATGTCCAGTCCCACAGATTGCGCTCTTCACCTGGTTGGGTTTTGGCTCATAATAGGGAATGGCAAATTGTGCAGCAAGTAAAAGAACTGTTCCCCTTGCCTGCCACACATACTCGGCGGTTGTTATGTTTCTGCCGAAAAAAAGTTTTTCTACAGAGAGAATATCCGGCTCCCATGTTTCTATCCTGTCTTTCAACAAATCATATATGATCTTGATCCTTACAGCTACATCCTCTCCAGGAGGAGTTTCGATACAGCCGAAATCAAGAACCGTGTATCTGTGACTCTGGACAGAAACAAAGCCATAACCCAGTTTTCCAAGCCCGGGGTCGATACCAAGACAACATGTCCTTCCGGTACTATCCTTCAAGTTCATCCATCAATTCTTCTGGAATATCAAAATTGGAGTAGACGTTCTGAACGTCATCCTGTTCTTCAATAACCTCCATCAGCCTCAGTATCTTCTGTGCTTTTTCCTTGCTGTCCAAGGCTATAGTCGTTTTGGGTATCATATCAAGTTCTGCCTTTTCAAGGACGTATCCCTGTGCTTCCAGGCTATCCTTTAAACTGGTCAGATTTGATGGATCACAATATAAAGTAAAGCCTTCAGCTTCACTTTCAAGATCTTCAGCGCCGGCATCTATTGTAGCCATCATAAGCTCCTCTTCGTCAATTTCACTACCTTTGACAAAGACTACTCCTTTTCTTTCAAACATCCAGGCAACACATCCTGCTTCACCCAGAGATCCGCCGTTACGGCTCAGAAGAGCTCGTAGTTCTGCAGCTGTTCTGTTCCTGTTATCAGTCAGCGCATCTATCAGGATGGCCACTCCTCCTGAACCATAGCCTTCATACAGGACTTCTTCGTAGGAAGCACCTTCGATCTCTCCAGTTCCTCTCTTGATGGCACGTATAATATTATCATTGGGGACACTTGCTGCTTTTGCTCTGTCTATTGCCGCTTTGAGCTGTATGTTCATGGAGGGGTCTCCTCCACCCTCTTTTGCAGCAACAATGACGGCTCTTACGAGTTTCTGGAACAGATTACCCCTTTTTGCATCCTGAGCAGCCTTTCTATGTTTGATATTCGCCCACTTCGAGTGTCCGGCCAATTAATATCACCTCTTGAAAAAAGTCTTGTTCGTCCTCAATGGACATATGGGTGCCATTTTTCTTTTATGTTCCGCCCTGCGGATCCTGTCTCCGATAACATCAGGGATGGAAGATGCTCCGACATATGAACCGGAGAGATAGTTATCTATATCCTCATATTTCAGTCCCATTTCCTCTTCATCTGTCTGTCCAGGCCATAGTCCCGCAGAAGGTGGCTTTTCGATTATCCTCCCTGGGACGCCGAGGTACCTGGCAAGTTCATTTACCTCTCTCTTGAGAAGGTCTCCCAGGGGTAGTATGTCCACACCTGAATCACCATGTTTGGTAAAATAACCCAGTGCAAGCTCTGCAAGATTGCTTGTCCCGCAGACCAGGTAATTCAATGACTGGGCAATTGAATAAAGGGTGGTCATCCTGAGCCGGGGTTTCATATTTGCTTTTGCAAGTTCAGAAGTGTTGACACTTCCTGATCTCAGGCTGGAAAGGAACTCGTCGTATACCGTAGAAAGGTCTATGGAAATTACAGGTATGTCAAATTGTTGTGCCAGAAGATAAGCATCCTGGGTATCATGTTCAAGGCTGTGACAGGGCATGATCACCGCGAGCATATTCTCTGGGCAGATGCGTTTAAGCAATACTGATACTACTGCAGAATCAATACCGCCACTCAGGCCAAGGACGAACCCTTGAGCTGAAGCTTTTTCAAGGTGTTGGAGCAACCAGTATTCAATTTTCGGGGTGATCTCTTCTGGAGCAAGGAAGGTATCGGACATCGTTCTTATCACTTCTGTTTCCTTTAGATTTAAGCCTTTTACTGGAACCATGATATTGTAACATACCTGCATGGACGGAAGTCCGAGCAAGATAATAATATGTTCAGGGTAGCATTTCAATAAGCGGATAATACAGGTCTGGTCTCCTTGAGGACATAAGTTTCTTTCTTCTTCTGGACAGAGAAATCTCCAGTGTTATCTTTCCTCTGATCATGTCTGGGGATATTCTGGAAGAGATCAATTCGCCGTAAGGTGAATAGATCCACCCGGCTTCAGAGTTCTCTTCACTGCTAATACTTGTGAAGACGAGAAAGATGTCATTCTCCATTCCCCTGACCTGGCTAATTATCCTGGCATTTTTTTGAGAGAGGGATAGGTCCTGACCTGCAACAATGGCCATATCGATCCCTGAAAGGGCCATTGTCCTTGTGTACTCTGGGAACCAAAGCTCATGGGGATCAAGTAGAGCTATCCTGGTATCCCACAATGAGAAATGAACTGCTCTTTCTCCTTTAGTGAATATCGTTGATGATTCTTCGGGAAGATGACACTGGTCATAATAAGCGGAAATCTCTCCGGTTTCATCCAGAAAAAAGGTTCGTTTTCTCATGAATCCCTTTTGCTCTCTCCAGATAAGAGGTCCTGTGATGATACATCTGTTCAGATAAAGGGCCCTTTTCATGAGCTTTTGCAGAAGAACGATACTTCTTTCTGCCTCTTCTTCAGCTGAATCTGCAGAAACTGCAGTGCAAGCCGAATTGCCGGGAAGAATGATCAGTTCTCTCAAATTGTATGGTGGTGACGATGAGAGGATGTCTTCCCTGTGGTTAAGGTACCCTGTCCTTGCAAAAAGATCTGTCGACCCCGTAAAAAGAGTGACAAAAAACGAATTCATCATGCGACTCACTCCCGTGGAACTTCTTTATCCTGTAAACCAGTCCTTACAAGATTATATAGTATAGTTATCTGGAGAAAACAAATTATCATCTGGGGGAGATAGATCTTGGAAAAACTCATGAGGTTCGGAGTCGCTGTTCCAGAGAAGCTCCTTGAGCGATTCGATGAGTTTCTGGGTAGGCAGAAGAACACAAACAGGTCAGAGGCCATAAGGCAGCTTATAAGGGAGGCAGTAGCCAGGGAATCCTGGGATCTGGAAGATGAAGAAGTCTATGGTACTATTACCATCACCTATGATCATCATTCTCATGATGCCAATTCCGAATTGACCTCAATTCAGCATGATCTTGGACATGTAATTATCTGCAGTACCCACATTCATGTTGACCATGACCATTGCCTGGAAGTGATTGTTACCAGGGGTAAAGCAAGAATTATCAGAGAACTTGTTAAAGAATTATCTGTTCTCAGATGTATTGAAAGTGTTTCGCCTGTTATTACCACAATAATATAATTAAAGGGCAGCCTCCGGCTGCCCTGGATTATCAGATCCCTCAGGAGGGACAGGAATTTCTCTTCATTGATTCCCCTTCCAGAAGTATAAGCAGTTTGTTCTTGCATTTTGGACATTTCAGATCTTTGTCCCTGCTTGATACTTCAAATTCATGGCCGCATTCTGCGCATTTGAAACGGCGAGTTTCATCAGTCATTCAACCCATCTCCTTTCCAAACACACTTCAAAAAAATCTGCTGGTCTGCAGATACACTTCCGGTAAGACATATTCCACGATCGAATTAGCTCATATGTCTCCCAGAGTTGCCACCATCACCGCTTTTATTGTATGCATTCTGTTTTCTGCTTCATCAAATACCTTAGATCTGTCAGATTCAAATACACTCTCGGTAACTTCCTGACCTTTGTTTGCAGGGAGGCAATGAAGAAAGATGGTTTCAGGATTCCCTGTGGCATTAAGAAGTTCATCATTCACCTGGTAGGGTCTGAGAAGAGCCTCACGTTCCTTTTTCTTGGATTCTTCACCCATGGAAGCCCAGACATCAGTATAGATCGCATGGGCATCCCTGACTGCAACCGAAGGATTTTCCTCGAGATGGATACGGCAGTTATTTGAAGCAGCAATTTCCAGACATTTGTTGTAAAGTCCTTCTTCAGGCCAGAGTGATCTGGGAGCTCCTATAACGAAATCAAGACCCATTTTAGCTGAACCTATCATCAGTGAATTAGCCATGTTATTTCTCCCGTCACCGACATAGACAAGCTTCAGGCCTTTGAGCTTCCCAAAGGATTCAGAGATGGTAAGCAGGTCTGCCAGTATCTGTGTGGGGTGATAAAGATCTGTGAGGCCGTTCCACACAGGTACGCCCGAATAGGCAGCCAGGGTTTCCACAGTGGCCTGTTCAAATCCTCTGAACTGGATCCCGTCGAACATCCGCCCAAGTACTCTTGCGGTATCCTTGATATCCTCCTTTATACCCAGATGAATATCATTCTTTCCAAGGAATTCTGCATACCCACCTTCATCCTGACAGGCTACCGTAAAAGCACACCTGGTCCGGGTCGAAGCTTTTTCAAAGATGAGTGCCACATTCTTGCCCTGCAAAGTGGTTCCTCTTATTCCTGCTCTCTTCTTTGCTTTCAGATCCTTTGATAGATCGAGCAGGTATTGAATTTCGAGAGTAGAAAAATCAAGCAGAGTAACGAAACTCTTTCCCCTAAGGTTGATCGGCATAAGTCTTATCCCTCCTGTTTATTCTGGTTCAGATCTGAAAAGAGGCATGGTCATGCATCTTGGACCTCCTCTGCCTCTGCCAAGTTCAGAACCTTTGATTTCCAGTACTCTTATTCCTGCGCTGGATAGCGCAGAATTTGTGATCTTGTTCCTTTCGTAGGATATAACAAGACCCGGTGCTACAGCGAAAAGATTGGATCCGTCATTCCATTGGTCTCTCATCGCCATTATAGGATCTCCGGCACCAGCTTCAACAAAGGAAATATAATCAATTTCGAGGGCCTTTTCAAGTGCCTTTGCCAAATCATCATGTTCTTTCATGGTCTGAATATCCCCATTGCCATTGAAGTCGATCTCCCAGATCTTGATACGGTCACAAATTTCCTTGAAGATAGCGAAAGTATCCTGTCGTACCATTGTCAGGACCGTATCAAGATGCATGGCTGAGCGTGTTTTGGGAATATTGATGGCAAGTATTTTCCTTGGTTCTCCCTCTTCTGCAAGAAGTTTGCCAAGTTCATATATAGCTGCAGGATTTGTTCTCTGGCTTATACCGATGGCAAGAACCTTTTCGGATAGGATAAGCACATCCCCGCCCTCTATGGTAAGGAGTGACTCAGCGGACTGGTTAAGATGATCAATGATCCTTGCACCGTTGCTGAAATCCGGATGGTTGCTGAAAACATGTTTCCCAATATTACTTTCCCTTTTTCTGGCGGGGAAACTCATTGAAGAGATTACGATGTTGTTGCCGATACAGAAATATGGATCACGCTGGAAATACAGGTTTGGCAGAGGATTGATGAGAAAGTCCTCATTTTTAAGGACATCCAGTACGAATGACAGAACTGGTTTCTGAAGTTCCTTTTCGAGAAATTCACCTTTAGTAATGCCTGAAAGCAGGATATCTCCTACTTCACCACTTTCCATTTCTAAAAGATCCTCTCTCAGGGTCTTTCGGAGAAAGTCATCCAATGGCGCCTTCAAGAGGACTTCATCGATCAGTGATGATCGGACCTTGAGATCATTGATGACTTCCACCAGAAGATCCCTGAGATACAGCACTTCAACTCCATATTCCTTCAGGGTAGAAGCAAAAAGATCATGTTCTCTCTGGGCACCTTCGAGCCATAGAAGATCATCAAATAAAAGCTCGTCCTTGTTAAGTACTGTCAGCCTGTCAAGTTCTCTCCCTGGTCGGCGAAGAAGAACTTTCTGAAGGCTTCCTATTTCTGAATTAACCATTACGCTCTGGTCGTTCATTTAACTACTCCCCTTTCCCCCGTTTGCTCATTGACATGAGAACGCTTCTCCCATGTTCCCCTGATTGACCGTATCAGCAGACTGCTTCTTTTATTTATTATAGTTCAAGTAAGTTTTCCAAAAAAGGAGGCAGCACGAAACTGTTCAGATGCAGTTTTGATGAGTAATACTTACAGTCTTCCGGTGCGGGATGTCTTGTCTGTGCCGGGTCAAATTCTTTTGACCCTATGGTATAAGTCCAGAAACCGGTGGGATATGTTGGCATGGCTCCCCAGCATAGTGAAACCAGAGGGAAGACCTTCTTCATTTCACTGTAGGCCTGGCGGAGGAGTTTAGCTTCAGCAAAAGGTGACTCCGTCTGTGCTATCATTAATCCTTCCGGCTTTAGAGAGTTATATACATCGGTGTAAAAGGGGGACTGGAAAAGGCCTGCTGCAAAATCCACAGGGTCAGTACTGTCAACGATCACTATGTCAAATTCATTTGTATGTTCCCGAATGAAACCAAGAGCATCCATATTCAGTACTTTTGCCCGAGGATCTTTCATTCCCTTGCTTATGGCTGGGAAAAAATCAATGGAAGCCTGTACCACTTCCTTATCGATATCCACCAGCACCGCTTCTTTTATGAACTGGTGTTTAAGGCATTCTCTCAAAACACCTCCATCCCCACCTCCAACTATCAGGATTCTTCTGGGATCAGGATGGGCGCAAATAGGGATATGTGCCATCATTTCGTGATAGCAGAACTCATCCTTGTCAGTCACCTGGATAGCTCCGTCAAGTGCCATTATTCTTCCGTATTCCCTGGTTTCTGCAACAAAAATATCCTGAAAATCTGTAGTTTTGTTCAGGAGTATCTTGTCCACTCTCAAACTTAGTTTCATATCAGGGCTCTGGTTCTCGGTAAACCAGATATCTGTGTGTCTTTTAGGCCATAATTCCATTTTCTCACATTCCCTTCCTGAAAAATGGGCAAAAGGCTACCACTGCCCCGCAGGTGATCACGCGATGCTGGGTAGCCTTTACAAGGATCTGCCTGAGGTTGATATTCAGTTCTAATGAAGATCTTTTGATCAGACGTTCCAATTCGAGGGCTGCTTCATCTTCCGAACATAGACCTGAGTGGGATTCGACAATTATAGGTGAATTATCTTGGTCTGGAATACCTGCTCCGATGGATGCAGATATTGTCTGTCCTGGTAAATTACTTGTAATGGAGACGAAACAGACTGCAAGGGGTTGTGCGAAAATTCGTTGCCCCTTTCCATGATAGACGCAGGTATCCTTGACCAGCATGGACCGGCTGTGTAAGTGCATATCAGGATTGGCCAGTCCTGCTCTCTCAAGGGCTCTTTGCAGGGATTCTTTCCGGGAATTCCCATCTCCTGATTCTGTGGAAAGAAAAAAGTACTTTTGAATGCTCTCTGATATCACAAGTTTACCCTCCCGGATGAACTTGATAGATTCGCAGCTCAATTGATATGCTCTTGAGATATGATCTCGGAGATGATCTTTTTTAGCAGAGTTTTCATATCTTCCCTGTCTCCATCTGCAATGACTTGACCATTACGAAAGATCACAAGCCCTTTCTGTGTTCCAGCTATTCCCAGATCAGCGCCCTTCGCCTCTCTGGGACCATTAACTTCACAACCCATTACGGCAAAACGGAATCCATCCGGAAGAGATTTCAAAAGGGGTGACAACTCATCTATGACAGCTCTTACATCCACTCTTTTTCGGCCGCAGGTAGGACATGAGATGATCTCCGGTCCATGGTGCCTTAGCCCAAGGGACCTGAGAATCTCGAAACCTGTTTCCACTTCTCTTTCAGGAGAATTCGTCAGACTTACCCTCAAGGTATCACCGATATTCTGGGAGAGTAGTAAAGATAATCCACAGGTACTTTTCACTATTCCCTGCATTCCCGGTCCTGCTTCGGTGATCCCGATATGAAAAGGGAAATCTCCATATTTCCGGGAAAGAAGATAATTACTTCGAAGACTATCTCCGATGGAAGTCGATTTTGAGGATAGAATGAGGTTGTAAAAATCTCTTGATAAAAGGAGTTGCAGCTGTTCCTCCACTGCAAGAACCAGGGCAAGGGATAGATCGCCCTCTGCCTTTTCTAAGTATTCCCTGTTAAGGGAGCCACTGTTCGCTCCTATTCGGATGACCACTTTCCTCTCTTTTGCCAGTTCCACTACCTGGTCAAGTTCTTTGGAGGTTCCCATATTTCCCGGGTTAAGTCTTACTGAAGGGCACCCTGCTCTGATGGCCGCTACTGCAAGTTTATAGTTGAAATGGATGTCAGCCATTAAAGGGACAGGAGAGAAATCCACAAGATCCCGGAGATATGGTTCCAATTCGAGTGTCGGGAAAGCAACTCTTATCAGTTCACAGCCTGCCTTGTGCAGGGTGTTTATCTGTTCCCTGCAAGCCTGATGGGCTGAAAGGGGTACCTTCAGCATGCTTTCCACTCTTACGGGATAATCACCCCCGATATGGAGGTTGCCGATTGAAATGATTCTTTTTTTCATGATCTACCCCTGATGATATCAGATCTATTTTATGGTGCAGGTCTTTTCTCTTTAGTGAAGGATCCTCAATATATCTTTCCATGTGACGAATATTACAAGAGCTATTAGAAGGAAAAAGCCTGCAAGGTGAATGTAGTTTTCGATCTTTTCAGGAACTTTCTTTCCGCTGATCATCTCAAGGAAAACAAAAACAAGTCTTCCTCCGTCCAGTCCTGGAAAAGGGAAAAGATTTATCAGGCCAAGATTGAGATTTATAATTGCAAGGAAAGACAGGAAGGACCAGAAGCCTGATCTCGCAGCCCTGCCAGCCATTGACGCTATACCGACAGGCCCAGTTATATCCACATCTGCCTGGTTCGTAAGAAGGAGGTATATTCCTCTTATCCATTCCTGGCTCATCTGGAAAATATAACTGAAAGCCTTGATCGCTGCTCCTGCTGCAGAAAAACGAAGGAAGGGGGGTCTTATCCCCAGTAGAGGAACGCCTGATCCTTCATCTATGGGGATACGGACCATCAAATGCATGGTTTCCTCACCCCTTTTTACTGTGAGGTCTACAGGACCTTCCAGAGCTGCCTTCTTGATCGCCTCTGACATCTCCGGCCAGTTTCGGACTTCCTTACTGTTGATATGTGTAAGACTATCACCTTCTGTCAGACCGATCATTCCTGCAGGGTATCCAGGCATGAGTTCCCCGATGGTGGTACTCTGGAGATCAAGTATGCCATGAGCATACAATAACAGGGCTGTTAAAAGAATGGCAAGAAGGATATTTGATAAAGCCCCATTAAAGAGAATGAAGAATCTCTGGAAGGCAGATTTTTCTGAGAAGGAGCCGTTCTTTTCGATCACTTCACCGGGCTTTTCCTCATCCATTCCTGCAAGTCTTACGAAACCGCCCACCGGAAAAATTCGTACGGACCATAGAGTTCCTTCCGGACTTTTTCTCTGCCAGATGGAAGGTCCCATACCGAAAGCAAACTCATGGACCTGTACGCCGGCAAGCCTTGCTGTTTTGTAGTGCCCATATTCATGTGATATCACGCATATAGCAATTACCAGGAGAAAAGAGAAAAGACTTACCATGATAAACTCCTTTTAAAGATCAATTAGGGGAAAACCTGTTTATTCCACAGAGACTGGAACAGGTTCTTTTTGCCCACCCTACCAGGGAAACTGCATCTTCTATGCCCTGGGGAGCTGGGCCATTGTATGATTCTAACACTGTCTCGATCTTTTCAGGAATTTCTGGAAAAGAAATACGACCATCGAGAAAAGCCTGGACAGCAACCTCGTCTGCCCCGATAAGGAGGGCTGGATAAGGTCCCATGGATCTTGCGACGTCCTGCGCGATCCTGAGACAGGGAAATCGAATCTGGTCAGGTTCCTGGAACAGGAAGGGGGCGTGTGAAACCAGTTCTGGTTCCGGAATGGTCATTCTATTGATATCAAGTCTCTCAGGATAGGAGAGGCATATAGCGGCGGGAATCCGCATATCCGGGGTCCCGGCGACCATTTTCATGGATCCGTCGATAAACTCTACTATTCCATGAATAAATGAATCAGGGTGAATAACTGCAGATACTGCAGAGTGAGGTAAAGCGAAAAGGAATATAGCCTCAAGGATCTCTATTCCTTTATTCATAAGGGTTGCACTATCAATGGAGATCTTTCTGCCCATGTTCCATTTAGGGTGTTTGAGCGCTTTTTCGGGAGTAATAGCAGAGAATTCCTGAGCAGGAAGATCACGAAAAGGTCCACCTGAGGCGGTCAGCATTATTCTCCGGATCCATGGTTGATCTTCATGAAGAAGGCATTGCCAGATAGCATTATGTTCACTATCCAGAGGTCTTATCCGATTCCAGAGGGCTTTCCTTTCAGTATCCAGCCATGGCCCCGCTACTACAAGGCTTTCCTTGTTTGCGAGGGATATTTCCTTATGGCCCTTCATTGCCCCTATTAAAGAGGCTATGGAAGATATGCCTGAAGAGGCTATCACCACATGATCGACTTCCGGATCTTGGACAAGATCCAGCAGAGTCTCTTCACCACCAAGGACCTCCAAATCCTGGTCCTGGGAGGACAGATTCTTTCTCAGTCTGTTTGATGCTTCCTGATCGGTCAATGATACAAAAGCAGGATGGAATTCCCTTATCAGGGAGTCCATTTTTCCTGTACTTGTTCGTGCAGCCAGGGATCTTACTGTAAAGTACTCTGGAAAATTACGACAGATGTCCATTACCGATGATCCTACACTGCCAGTGCAACCTATAATGCATAAACGTTTTGGGGTCCTGAAGCTCAACTCATGATCACTCCGAAGATGAGATAGATAAGGGTGGCGCTTATGAGAATACTGTCAAATCTGTCTAACATTCCTCCATGACCAGGAATTATATCTCCACTATCCTTGAAGCCCACTTCCCTTTTAAGGATCGATTCACCCAGATCACCGAACTGACCTGCAATGCCGCATATCAGACCGATCAGGATGAACATGCTTGGAGGTAAGCTGAGGGAATAGGCTACTACGGCACCACCGAGCAGACTGCCTGCCAGACCACCCCAGAAACCCTCCCAGCTTTTCCGGGGGCTCACATTTTCACAGAGAGATCTTTTCCCCCATTTGGTCCCTATCAGATAGGCAAAGACATCGCATGACCATGTACACATGAAAAGGGCAAGAAGAATAAACAATCCCCTCGGATAGGTCCGCAAATTGAACATGAATATCCATGGAAGGACGACGTAAATTATCCCTGAAATAATGCCTGAAAGGTTCCATATAGCATTGCTAACGCCCGTGTACTCTCTGCGGATCATTTCTATTATCAGTATTAAAAAAGCAGTCAGAGCAAGAATTGGACCAAGATAAAGATAGAAAAGTCCTTTCAGTGCAGAAAGGAAAAGAAATAGAGAGACTATGATCCCCAAGCCTTTGGATATGTGAGCTTTTTGAGAGATAAGACTGTAATATTCCCAGAGAGAGACAACAGATATCAACAATGTAGCTAAAAACCAGAGACGTCCCCCTGAAAGGATCCCTCCTACGATCAATAGGACGATAAAGATCCCGGAGATAGCCCTTCTGTTATTTTCAGTATTGAAGCTGGAGGATTTAAGTTTTGACAGATCCATATCGTCTATCCCTTTTCGTGTATGATTGAATGGCTTTTTGGAATTCTTCCCCAGTGAAATCCGGCCATAGCACGTCAGTAAAATAAAATTCACTATAACTCGCCTGCCATAGCCAGAAGTTACTCAGTCTGAGCTCTCCGCTGGTCCTTATTATAAGGTCGGGGTCCGGAACATCCGGGAGATAAAGGAATTGTCTAACTGTATTTTCGTTTATTTCAAGATCCTTCCCTGAAAGGGATTCCCTGGTGATCCCCTTTATGGCATCCACGATCTCTTGTCTTCCTCCGTAGTTAAGACACAATATCAACTGCATGGTTCTGCAATCTCCTGTGCTTTCTTCTGCGTCTTTCATTATATCCACAAGATCTTGAGGAAAGAGATCCCTTCTACCCGCAAACCTTATCCTGACATCATTTTCCTTCAATTCTCTGGCCTTGTTCCTGAAATACAGGCGGAAGAGTGAAATAAGGCCTGATACTTCTTCTTTGGGTCTGTTCCAGTTTTCTGAAGAAAACGCATAAAGCGAAAGAAAGGGGATCTTAGTCTCTTTAGCTGCCCTTACTATATTTTCAACTGCATTGACCCCTGCTTTATGTCCCATCAACCGGGGAAGATGCCTTTTCTTTGCCCATCTTCCGTTTCCGTCCATTATGATTGCAACGTGGGAGGGAATAGGCCTTTCATCGTAGTTTTTCAACTCTTATTCTCCCCATGTTTCATGTCATCAAGTTTCCTTTTTACTTCCTGGATGTCTTTCCAGGTAAGCTCTTTAGGACTGCCTGGTTTTCTTGACTGGTTCCTGAGAAGGTAACTGGGGTGGAACATGGGCATGAGGTCGATACCTCTCCACTTGAACCATTTGCCCCTTATCTTGCTTATTCCTTCCGTTGACTTGAGAAGCCATTTTGTGGGAGTACTTCCCAGACATACAATGACCTCAGGGTTTATCAGGGATATCTGTGCTTCCAGATAGCTATTGCAGGCCATCATTTCTTCAAGGGAAGGGACACGGTTATTCGGAGGTCTGCATTTGACAACATTTGATATAAAGACCTCCTTTCGGGATATACCTGCTGCGTCAAGAATTCGGGTCAATAACTTCCCTGCTTTTCCGATAAAGGGACGACCCTCCTTGTCTTCATCTGCCCCCGGACCCTCTCCAATAAAAACAAGCCTTGCTTCCATGGGGCCCTCCCCAAAGACAGTCAGATTTCTTTCCCTGTGAAGGTCACACAGAGTACAGTTTTCGATTTTATTCCTTAATAGTTCCCAGCATTCTTTCCTGGTACTATTTATCTCTTCTTCTGAAGGAGCATAGAGAGTCTTGATCTTATTCATTTAGAATCGCACCTCTTCTACAAATACGTCCACGGATCTTACATCCATCCCTGTAAAACAGTTGATTGCAGAGACTACCCTTTTCTGGATAGTACGGCTAAGGTCATAAAAACTTTTACCATGAAGTTCCATGTCCACATGGACTGCTACGTCTATCCTGTCATTATTGGATTTGATCTTGACTTCTTTGACCTTTGTAACCTGGTCTGTTATTCCTACCACATGTTCTACGATCTGTGAGACTGCATCAGTATCAATACTCAGGTTGCCGAGAAAACTGAAAGGTGGGCGAACGACTGTTCTTTCCTCATCATGTTTATCCTTTGTTTTAAGCAATTCTCGCAAGTGACCAACCAGTTTCCCTGCGAAGTTTCTTCTTAACTGGGCCTTTGAAACCGGGATTACATGATGTCCGTTCTTATGTCTTTCATGTTTTGCCTGAGATATTTCCTCTGGAGTCGCAACTTCTGTTATATCAATGAACAACTTGGGGTCCCCAATACCCAGGTTGTGTGCGATCTGTTCCGCCATGGTTCTTGAGGTAGCCACTATCATGATCTTGCAGGGAACATGCTTCCTGATAAAATCCATCACGTTTTTTCTATGTTCAGGGAAATGGAAAAGAGCCCGCCTGATTGCCTTGATGAGATTTTTCTCGGATTTTGCACTCTTACCGATCATTATCTTGCCCTTGGCTATGACCAGTCCGTCATCGATAAGGTAATCCACACTATTGTTCCTGGCGATAAGCTGTGCCCTCCTGCTTTTCCCAGTGCCTGCAGGGCCTATAAAGGCTATGAGAGAAACCCCCTGGATCTCTTCATGATTCTTATGATCGCTCTTTTCAGTCAACATCTTTCAACACCTTTTTTAAGGCTACAAGAAACCGTTCATTCTGCTCGGATGACCTCACCGGAATTATGAGATGTCCGGATAGCTGGAAGTCTTTACCATTAATGATACTTATTCCATCATTATACAGTGACCTGTAAGTCTTCTCAGCATGGTCCTTCAACTTTACCAGCAGAAAAGAAGCATGGGAACTGAGAGTTTTACACCCCATCATCTCAAGGCGATGGGCAAGTCTCTTGCGTTCCTCCTTGAGGTCATCAACGTACTTGAGGTAGATCCTTTCGTTATTGATTATTCTGGATGAATCGAGGATATCTCTGGAAGAAAGAGGGAAAAGATGGGCTATCCTATCGTAGATACCGGCCAGTGCCCTGGGGAAAAATCCAAATGCGAGGCAGGGGATATCAAGGGCCAGGATCGTTCGAAGAACTACCAGGTTCCCAGCCTGGCGGAATAATTCATGACCAGGAACGGTAATGGTGGGATCGAGAAAATCAGAAAAGGATTCATCGAGAATGGTAAGGACCCGATGGTTTCCCATTTCTCTTATGAAGCTGAGCAATTCTTCACGCTTTGAAATGGTACCCGTAGGGAAATGAGGGTTGCTGATAAAAACTATCTTGGTTCTTTCAGAAAGAAATTTAGAAAAAAGGTGAAGTTCCTCGGAAAGGTCTGATGCCAGAGGGATATCCATGATCTGGGCACCGAAAACTTTGACCAGGTAAGGAAGGTCCTTCCTTCCGGGATAAGAGCAAAGTACTTCGTCATTTTTTTCAAGAGTACATAAGAACAGGTTTCTTAGAATATCGAGGGTACTGGAACCAAGGACAATCTCAGAAGAAGAAAGGCCAAATCGCCTCCCCAGCGTTTGTTTAAGTTTTCCTGTTGCCTGATCAAGTGTCTGAAGCTCAGTTTCAGCTCTATGAACCTGAACCTTCCCGGCCTCTTCAAGAGAAGAGAGCTGATTCATGAAAGCAGCCATTGAAATTGCACTGGAAGGTCCATATCCGGTGTCTGTTAAGGATCTTTCCCCTATCGTGTTATCTTCCTCGAGGTTTCTGACTTTTTCTCTGACAAGATCCTTTAGCCAGAACAAGATCAACTGACTCCCTTCATATTCATTCCGTTCCCCTTGGATTCGACATCCTCAACAGGAAGGATCTCCACTCTACCTCCCAGTTCCGCAAGTTTGATATGCAAGTCCTCGTAGCCTCTCCAGACATGGCCCAGGTTAAAAACATTTGTCTCATCGAAAGCTGCAAGTCCCGCAAGGATGAGTGAAGCTCCTGCTCTCAGATCTGTTGCCTGAACGTCAGCCCCGATAAGCTCCCTTACTCCCTTGATTATGGCAGTGTGTCCCTGCACTTCAACTGAGGCTCCCATTTTGTTGAGTTCGCTTACATGCCTGAATCGTGATTCAAAAACACTTTCCTGGATAATACTGGTACCGTTTGCCAATGCCAGAGTTGACATGATCTGGGGTTGCAAGTCTGTTGGGAAGCCTGGAAAGGGCATGGTCTTGAGTGATACTGCTTTCAGTTCGCGAACTGGATGGACTGTGACACTGTCATTATCGACGGTCAGGGTTATTCCTGCCTCTTCGAGTTTTGCGATCAGAGCATCCACATGAGATGGATGGATCCTTTTTACCGTCACTTCGCCTCGAGTAATTACTCCGGCCAGGAGGTATGTTGCAGCTTCGATCCTGTCGGGAATGATCTCAGCAGAACTGGCTTCCAGCTCTGGAACTCCTTCTATGAGAATCTCGCCCGTACTTTTTTCTTCAATTTGTGCTCCCATACCCTTGAGTGTCTGTATGAGATTTCCAATCTCGGGTTCTCGTGCGGCATTTTCAATTACCGTTTCGCCCTGGGCGAAGGCAGCCGCCATTAGGAGGTTTTCTGTGGCACCTACAGAAGGGAAATCCAGATAGATCCTGCAGCCTCTCAAACCGTTAGCATGGGCATGAACTGCACCATGGACAAGTTCGATATTCGCGCCCATTCTTGCTAACCCCTTAAGGTGCAGATCTATTGGCCTGCTGCCGATTGAGCACCCCCCGGGAAGGGGAAGCACAGCCTTACCGCATCTGGCAATAAGAGGGCCCAATACAAGGGAGGAAGCCCGCATTTTTCTGACGAGATTCGCAGGGGTTTCCCAACAGAGATCCTCAGGGACATCAAGAGAAAGATGATGTTCCTCAAAATCAATGGTAACCCCCAGTTCCCTCAGTAGTTCCACCATGGTCGAGACATCTTTCAGGTAGGGCACTCTCTGCAGATTCAATTTTTTACCTTTGAGAAGAAGGCTGGCGGCCATTATCGGCAATGCAGCATTTTTGGCTCCCTGGGCTTCTATGGAACCCTTCAGTTTGGTTCCGCCTTCGATTCTGAGTTTATGGTTCAAATCGATCACCTCACAAGATATACTGGTCCGGAGAACAAGGGTTCAGTCGAGGAACCAGTTATCGATCACTTGTATTATTCTATTTGCCGCGTTCCCGTCTCCGAAAGGGTTTGCGGATTTATCTGTAATGGAGGAATAGTATGATCCGTCCTCGAGCAGTTTCAGGGCTTCTTCTTTTATCCTCCATGATTTCCGGCCCACGAGAATTGCGGTTCCATTTTCATAAGCTTCGGGTCTTTCTGTAATATCCCTCATTACAAGGACAGGTTTTTTAAGGGATGTTGCTTCTTCCTGGATTCCTCCGCTGTCAGTAAGTATCAGCCTGCTTCTCTCCATGGACCAGACAAAGTCAGGATAGTCAAGGGGCTCTGTCAGTATAAGTCTTTCTTCGGATGCAAGTATATCGAAAATGGTCTCTCTTACAACCGGATTCTTATGCATGGGAATGATTCCCCACAATTCCTCGTGGGAGTCCATGATATCTTTCATCGCCAGGCATAGTTCTTTAAGAGGTTCGCCCCAGGATTCTCTCCTGTGGGCGGTCATCAGGATCACAGGAGCGTTTTGTGGTATTTTATCAAATCCTGGCAAAGCAGGTCTCCCCGATATTCCAGCCAGAGTTTCTAACAAGGCATCGACCACTGTATTCCCGGTAACGAATATCCTTTGAGAGTCGGCTCCGGTGGACAGGAGGTTTTCTCTTGCTCCTGATGTTGGAGCAAACCAGAGAGTCGAGATCTGGTCGGTAAGAACCCTGTTCATTTCTTCAGGAAAGGGAAGGTCCATATCCCAGCTTCGTAGGCCTGCTTCCACATGTCCTATGGGTATCTTCCTGTAGAATGCTGCCAGAGCTGAAGAAAAAGTTGTAGTGGTGTCTCCATGCACCAGAACCAGATCTGCATCTGTTGTATCAAGTACATGCCCTACTCCATTAAGCACTTCAGATGTTATATGATCCAGTGTCTGATTTTCCTTCATAATGCCAAGATCGTGGTCAGGAATGATCCCAAAGTGGCTCAGGGCCTGATACAACATATGGGTATGCTGTCCGGTTGCAAGGACAACAGGTGTGATACTCTTACCCTGGTCTTTCATCCTCTTGATTACAGGAGCCATTTTTATTGCTTCAGGGCGAGTTCCGATAATACACAGGACTTTCTTTTTTTCTGACAATTTTCCCCCTCCGTTTGTTATGGCAGACCCAGGCCATTAATAAGCCAAAGACCAGTACCCACTACCAGGGAATGGCAAAACCCGAGAATAGCTACCACTTTTACGGGAGCTATCTCCAACCTTAATAATCGGTGGTGCAAATGCCCCTGGTCAGCATTGAAGGGAGATCCTTTTCTCAGGAGCCTTCTCAGGATTGCAAAAGCTGTATCGATAAAAGGGATACCTCCCCAAAGGAATAGAACCATGCAAAGGGGCAAAACCGGAAGAGTCTCAATTTCAATATAGTGAACCAGCGTAAAATGGCTTCCCATAAGATAACCAAGCAGAGTGCTTCCGCCATCTCCAAGAAAGGTTTTCGCCTTAGGGAAGTTCCAGCCGAGAAGCCCCAGCCCAAGGGCCAGAAGGGGCATCCAGAACATCATGTTTCCCAGAAATGCTGAACATAATGCTGAAATCGTAAAAGTGATAATACATAGACCATTAAGACCGTCAATAAGGTTGAACGCACTAGTCAATCCTGATATCCATACGATAAGGATAACTGAATGCGCAGGCGACATCTTAAGAGGTATTGTAACAAGAGACGCCGCTATAAGGTGCATGGTAAAACGAATATAAGGGCTAACAGGAGTTATATCATCAAGATAGCCGGTAAAAAAGATCAAAGTGGCACCAGTGGCAGTGAAACGGAGCATTTCCACGTCAGAGATATAGGCAAGGCTCCAGAGACAGTAACCTGTCCAGAGCACTATTCCTGCACCTCTTGGAATAATACCCTGGTGGATCTTCCTCTCATTGGGTGTGTCCATGATCCCATATCTTTTTGAAAGAGATATGGAAAGGGGAGTAACAATAACTCCCCATAGGAATAACAGTATACAAGATATCCAAATAGAATTATCCACTCAATACTCCCTGGAAATTCAGATTACTTGGTTCCGAATAGCCTGTCCCCAGCGTCGCCAAGTCCCGGGACTATATATGCATGATCGTTTAGATGGTCATCCAGTGCTGCTGAATAGATATTTACCTCAGGATGATCAGAATGAACTTTTCTTACACCCTCGGGAGCAGCAATGAGACAAACCAGAGATATCTTCCTTGCACCCTTCTTCTTGACCAGAGAGATAGCCGCAGAGGCAGAACCACCTGTTGCCAGCATAGGGTCAATGACCAGGATTTCCCTTTCTTCGATATCGCCGGGCAGTTTACAGTAATACTCCACTGGTTCCAGTGTCTGAGGATCCCTGTACAGACCAATGTGACCAACTTTGGCATTAGGGATCAGCTGCAGGATACCGTCCACCATTCCCAGTCCAGCTCTGAGTACAGGAACAATAGCAAGCTTTTTCCCCGCCAGGGTATAGGCTTCTGTTTTTGCTATTGGGGTTTCCACCTCGATCTTTTCAAGGGGAAGCCTTCGGGTGATCTCATATACCATAAGGCCTGATATTTCCTGGACAAGTTCTCTGAATTCCTTTACTGAAGTATTCTTATCCCTTATCATGCTTACTTTATGCTGGATCAGAGGATGATGAAAGATTATGGTTTCTCCGGGGCCGTCGCCTTCAATGGAGATGCACAAAGCTCTTTCACGGGCGGCGATCTTTTCAAACCTTTTCAGGTGACGCCCCCCCTCGAATTCGGTACGAAGCCATAGTTCAAGTATCTCCAAGGTCTCTTCACGGTCCAGTTTTCTGCCTCCCAGACAGAGTACATTCGAATTATTGTGGGCTCTGCTGAGTATGGCTGTTTCCCTATCCCAGACCAGGGAGGCATAAACGCCAGGGACTTTGTTTGCTGAGATGCTCATACCTATTCCGGAACCACAGACGAGGATACCCCTGTCGACCTTACCCTCCGCTACTTCTGAGGCAACCAGAAATGCATTATCAGGGTAATCTGTCTTTTCTTCTGCGGAATCTGTCCCCATATCAAGGATCTCATATCCATTTCTCAAAAGATATTCCCTGATGGTTTCCTTAAGTTCGAAACCAGCATGATCAGCACCTAAGGCAATATGCATTGAAAGCTCCTTTCTGTCATTTCCGGGACCGATCCAGGTAAACCGGAAAGATCCGTCATTCATGTTCTGAAGACAGGATTCCTTTTGTAAATGAAGGAATTTCCCCGACCTTATCTACCTATGTAAGCAGAGTAAGCATGGTACCAGCAGCGACAGCGGTGCCAATGACACCTGCCACATTGGGTCCCATGGCGTGCATGAGCAGGAAGTTAGAGGGATTCTCCCTCTGGCA
>Ga0272441_10002725_pt1 | contig 35221 bp, 5 predicted proteins | sample SSMProp6N_FD_193582 | JGI IMG/M metagenome (GOLD analysis project Ga0272441, IMG submission 193582) | Marine sediment archaeal communities from Little Sippewissett salt marsh, Falmouth, MA, United States - SSM-Prop-6N | ecosystem: Environmental > Aquatic > Marine > Wetlands > Sediment ...
TCTTTTCCAGACCGGCCACCCGCTCCGCCCCTGAGATTCGCGATGAAGAGTGCGATCAAGATCTGCGAATCGCGAGTCCTTCTCCCTCCGGTCTTCCTCGCACTCGTTATCGCCCATCCCGCCGGACGGCACTCAGAAGACGAGGTTTTTGCCAAACCGGCCACCCCCTCCGCCCCCGAGATTCGCGATGAAGAGTGCGAGCAAGACCTGCGAATCGCAAATCCCTCTCTCGCCGCTCTTGCTCGCACTCGTTATCGCCGATCCCGCCGGACGGCACTCAGAGGACGAGGTCTTTGCCAAACCGGCCACCCCGCTCCGCCCCTGAGATTCGCGATGAAGAGTGCGATCAAGATCTGCGAATCGCAAGTCCTTCTCCCTCCGGTCTTCCTCGCACTCGTTATCGCCCATCCCGCCGGATGGCACTCAGAAGACGAGGTTCTTGCCAAACCGGCCACCCCCGCTCCGCCCCTGAGATTCGCGATAAAGAGTGCGAGCAAGACTCGCGAATCGTCCTTCTTCAATCGCACTCGTTATCGCCGATCCCGCCGGAGGCACCGGGGACGTATGTCATTGCCAAACCCGCCAATTCCTTTCAATCGTACCATCCGGCTGTGAGCACCGGCACCGCGGCCGCCCATCCGAACTGCAGGGCTGCGAAGCCGGCCGAGCTTTGCATCAGGTACCACATGCCGGTCTGCGGATGATAGACCGCCAGGTCCGTAACGCCGTCGCCGTCATAATCGCCCTGCACGGGCACGACGGCGTGCCAGCCGAACTGTGCGCCCTGGTACCAGCCGCCGGAAGACGGCCGCCAATACCACGTGCCGGTCGCCGGTTCGAAGGAGCCCGGGTCCGTCCTGCCGTCGCCGTCATAGTCGCCGGGCGCCGGCACGGCGCCGCGCCGGCCGGGCCACGGTTCACGCCAGTAGCCGGCGGTGCTGCCCAGCACGTACCAGACACCGCCGGGCGAGTCGGCGACCGCGACATCACAGCGCCAGTCCCCGTCGTAGTCGGCGGGTACGGGGCTTGGCCCGTCCCATCCGAACGGCACGGCCCGATATCCTTCCGTTGTCTGCAGAAGATACCACATTCCGGCGCCGGCATGGAAGATCGCAATATCGGCCCGCCCGTCGCCGTCATAGTCGCGGGGCAGCGGGACGGTCTGCGCGAATCCGAACTGTTCCGTGCGGAAGCCGGCCGTGCTCTGTGCGATGTACCACTGTCCGGCGGGCGGGTAATACACGGCGATATCGGTTCTGCCGTCACCGTCGAAATCCGCGGCGGCCGGCACGGCCGCGCTCCACCCGAACGGGCGGGCAAGGAACCCGTCCCGGCTCTGCCACAGATACCACATGCCCGCGGCCGGGTAGTAGAGTGCCGGGTCCGCGATGCCGTCGCCGTCGAAGTCGCCGCGGACCCGCGCGCGCACGGTGAATGGTGCCGAGACCGCGGTATCGTTCGGGTGTGTCGTCGCACGGACCCGGACGCGGTAGTCCGTACCGTATCGCAAACGCCAAGGCAACGTCGTCTGCCACGTCATGTTGCTGCCGGGCGCGTCGAGCGCCCGGGCGAGCGGCCAGCTCGCGCTCGGCGTGAACAGCATGACCTCGACCTGGCCGAGCGGCCAGCGGCCCGACCAGGAGACGGTCAGTTCGTCGCCGGCCAGCACCCAGTCGTTGGCGTGCGGCTCGCTCACGATCAAATCGCTCAGCGGATAGTCCTGATCGTCGAGCGGATTTGTGCTTTCGGCCAGCTCCCGGTCGTCCCGGAACCCATCGCCGTCGGTATCCGCTTTGTTCGGGTCGGTCCCGCGCGCGAGCTCGTCGCCGTCCGTCAGCGTGTCGCCGTCGGAGTCGGGTTTTGTGGGGTCGGTGCCGGTGTTTGTCTCGTCTACGAACAGGCCCGTGTCCGTTTCCACGCCGTCCGGCAGCCCGTCGCCGTCCGTGTCGGCGCCGCTCCAGTACTCCAATCTCAAGGCCGGATCGCCCAGGAACGCATAGACATCCATGTGGTAGGGCTGGCTTCCGACCTCGCCGTAGCGGCGCAGAGCTGCGAGCACCGCCTCCCCGAGCCGGGGCCGGCGTGCCGTGAACAAGGCGTCGAAGAACGCATAGTCGATCACGAGACTCGAGCTGTTCCAGACCAGCGCGACCGAAGCCCAGACGGCCACCGCGCCGCCGTCCGGTTTGGCGGCCAAGGCGCGGCCGATCGAGTCATAGCCGGGCACCGCGTAGCGCGCGATCGAACAGCTCATGGCGAGTGTGATCGGCGGGTTCGATACATTGTTGAGCGCGTTGACGTCCGTGAGCGTCAGAAAATCCTCGTCGGGCCCCAACTTCGTGCGGGTGCCGTGCCCGATGTAATGGGTCAGTCGCGATCCGGCAGTGAACCCGTCGGCGAGGCCGGCCTGGACCTCGGCCAGCGTCTGCGTGGGATAGTGGAACTTGTCGACGTTGTAGGGGGCAGGGACCAGCCCGGCGATTGTATCGCTGTCGGCCGGGAAATTGCCGCCGGCGTCCGGATTGTCCGCAACCATGACGACGCGCTGTTTCCAGGCGCCGCCTGCTTCGTAGTTTTGGATCTTCGTGATGGCGCCCGCCATGTCCTGCTCCGTCAGGACAGGCAGCCGGCCAATTGCGAGGTCGGGCACGCCGTCCGCGTCGAGATCCGCAAGTCGATTATCGCTTTCGTGCAGACCATACGGCGTATCGACCATCAGCGGCGGGATCAGGCAGGTGCCGAGCCCCTGGTTGTCCTGGTAGTCGTAGGTCCCGTTGCCCGCGAGCAGCACGAACCGGGGCGGCGTCTGCCACTGGGCCTGTGCATATTGCAGGAAGGCCCGGATTGCGTGCGGATCGGGCAGCCCGAAGTTGAACTCGTCGTAGAGATCTTCAAGATCGATCAGCGCGACCTTGAGCCATTGCGCACGACGATAGTCAGCCAGCGGCGCGGCGGCCGCGAGCAGAGCGGGCGGACAGATGATGACTTGATGTGCTTCGTTCGTCGGCGTGCGCCAGTAGGAGGCCCGGTCCGCGCGGAGCCAGGCGGGGCTTCGTAACCCGTGCTCGGCGCTTAGCGCGTAGGGCCGGTCCGGCGCGGCCGGCACAAAGCTCGCTCTGTACAGTCCGTTCGTTTCGTCGATCGTGACGGCCTGCACAAGCACGGGCAACGCCGGGTTCGCCACATCCAACACGCGGATTTGCGGGTCGGCGAAGCCGCGCACCGTGATTACGGGTTGGCCCTGCCCTTCGCAGCGCAGGCGGCCCTGATAGGCTTCGTAACCGCGGCGATAGCTCAAATCGAAGGAATCCACATAGAACACGCTGTACGAGACGCCGGCCGGTCGTTCGCCTACGACCCGTACGGTATTCTGACCTGCTTGAACCAGGGCTTGGTCGAATGAGACTTCCATGGCCCAGTCCGTCTTGCCCGACCACGATAGCCGGCCCAGCAGGTTGCCGTTGAGCTCTATCGCAGTGTCGTGGTCCGGATCGGCCGGTGCGTCCGTTGCGCCTTGCAGGTGGGTGGTCAGGGACGCGGGCCCGCCAGCAGCGGCGGGGGAGGGGACGAACAAATTGAAGATCAGGTTCGTCCGGTAAGGCGGTGCGAGGTAGTCCCAGAGCCAGAAGTCGGATTCGGGATCGTGGAACAGGCCTGTCAGCGCATAGTGGTTCTCCTCGAAATGCAGTGTGTCCGTGAAGGCTTGTTCGTTCTCGAACGGGCTGGGGCCGGTCCCCGGCAGGACCGTCATCGCTGTGCCCGGTCCCCGCTCGAGCCGGTAGACGTTCTCGCGCGTGTAGATGCTGTCCGTGCCTTGACCGTAGAAGAACAGGTTGCTGCCGTCCGTATGGTAGGCGGTCTGCACGCCGCGACACGTGAGGCGCAGTTCATGGCCCGCGAGCAGGGCCTCGGTCTGCGCGACGCTCAGCACGAACAGCGGCGCGAGCTCCGTGGCCTGCACACGGTAGAGCCCGTCGTGCTCGATGCCGATCTTCACACTGTCGGCCGCATGCGTGGGGCAGCTCAGCAGCACGCACAAGAACACGGCCAACGCCGGGATCCCGATTGACTGTTGAGTGTTGAATGCTGCGTGTTGCATGTTGCCTCTTCATCGACCAGGCTCCGCGACCGGCTCATGTGGGCACCTTCGAAGACAGAGCTCATCCGCCGAGCTTGAACATCCAACATCGAACACCGAACATCGAACTTCCGGATCCAGCGCGTTCGATGTTCGCTTCTCATCCTGCCGGGCGAGCCCCGTCCTCATGCGGGCCTCCTGTTCTCTTTGTCGGGGAAAGACTCGCGTTCCTATCGTCTCTTTCCGTTGGCGAGAGGATCGACGAGCAACGCGTCGGAGAGGGCGCGTGTCAGTTCTCACCGGTTCAGGCCCGTGGGCGCGAGTACGGGCATGGCCTCGGACCATCCGAACTGGATGATATCGAGTCCGGCACTGCTCTTCAAGAAGTACCAGATCCCTGTTGGGGGGTGATAGACGGCCATATCCGTGACACCGTCGCCGTCGTAGTCGCCGGGCACGGGCAAGGCTTCAGACCACCCGAACTGTGTGGTGAGCACCGACCCGCTTGCCGAGCGCAGCACGTACCACATACCGCGGGCCGGCTCATAAAGGGCCGGATCGGCCGTTCCGTCGCCGTCATAGTCGCCCGGCACCGGGACGGCAGGCCGTCCTGCGGCGCCGAACTCACGCAGCGCGAACCCATCCGTGCTCAAGAGTAGATACCAGGTATCGGTGTTCGGGTCGTAGACGGCGGGATCGCACCGGCGATCGCCGTCGTAATCGGCAGGCACGGGCAATGGCCCGTGCCATCCGAACTGGACGGAGCTGAACCCGCGCGTACTGCCCAGGACGTACCAAATACCGGTGAACGGATCGAACAGCGCGAGATCGGCTTCTCCGTCGCCATCGTAGTCGCGGTGCACGGGCCGTGTTCGGCTGTAGCCGAACTGGTGCGCGGCGAACCCCTGGCGGCTTTGGAGCAAATACCACATACCGGAGGGTGCATGATACAGCGCGACATCGGTGGCGCCGTCGCCGTCGTAGTCGGCGGGCACGGGTTGGGGCGCGTGCCAGCCGAACTGCGTGGCGCCGAAGCCGTGCATGCTTCCGAGCAGATACCACATTCCCGCGTGCGGGTGGTACAGCGCGGGATCCACGAGTCCGTCACCGTCGAAATCGCCGCGGGCCCGGGCGCGAATCGTGAACGGCGCGGACAGGCCCTGATCGTTCGGATATTGCACGGACCGGACGGCAACACGGTAGTCCGTGCCGTGACGAAGCTGCCACGGCAGGGCCGCCTGCCATGTCATGCTCGTTTGCGGGCTGGCCAGCCCGCGCGCGAGCGGCCATCCGGAGACGGTGTTGGTCAGATCGACATCGACGCTCTGGAGCGGCCATGCGCCCTGCCAGGCGATCTGAAGACTGCCGCCTGCCAACACCCACGAACCGGCCGGCGGCTCTTCGACGACCAGACCGCTGACGGGATAGTTATCAGGATCGATCGGGCTAGTGCCGGCCGCGATTTCCCGGGCATCTCCGAACCCGTCGCCGTCGCTGTCGCCCGAGTTGGGGTTCGTGCCGTGCGTCAGCTCGTCACCGTCCAGTACCGTATCCGCGTCGCTGTCCGGGTTGTCGGCGCCGGAGCCCGTGTCCGTTTCGTCGACGAACAGGCCGGTCCCCGTCTCGATCCCGTCCGGCAACCCATCGCCGTCGCTGTCCGCGCCGCTCCAGTGTTCGAGCCTCAGCGCGGGGTCGCCGAGCAAGCTGTACATGTCGACCAGCGTCGAACCGGCCGGCGCACGGGTCTGCAGCGCGTCGAGCACGGCTTCCCCGAACCGAGCCCGCTTCGCCGTGAACAGCGCCTCGAAGAGTGCGTCGTCGAGCGCGGCACTGGCCGCGTTCCAGGCCAGTCCGACGGGCGCCCACACGGCGACCGCGCCGCCGTTGGGTTTGGCTGCGAGCGCGCTACCGAGCGAATCGTAGCCGGGCACCGCGAACCGGCCGAGCGTGCAGCTCATGCCCAGCACGATCGGCGCGTTGCTCGCGTTGGCTAGTCCGGCAAGATCGTCGATTTCGATCAGACCCTCGGCCGCCAGTCGCGTTCGCGTCGCGTGGCCCAGGTAGTTGAGCAGCCGGCATCCGTTGCTCAAGCCCGCGAGCGTCATGGCCCGAGCTTCCGGCACTGTGCGGTCGGGCAGGTATGCCTTGGCGAGGTCGTACGACTCGGGCACGTGTTGCGCGATCGCGTCACTGCAGAGCGGGAAGTCGCCGCCCATGTCCGGGTTGTCGGCGGCCAGCAAGACATCCTGCTTCCATGCGCCGCCGGACTCGTAGCTCACGATCTTAGCCACGGCGCCGGCCAGCTCCTGGGGTGTCAGCACCGGAAGCCTGCCGATCGCGAGGTCCGGCATGCCGTCGCCGTCGAGATCGGCGAGCCGGTTGTCGGAGGCGTGCAGGCCGTACGGCGTCCGGACCATAAACGGCGGCAGCAAGCAGGTGCCGAGCCCGAGATTGTCGCGATAGTCGTAGGTCCCGTTGCCCGCCAGCAGCACGAACCGCGGCGCGAGCTCCCAGTTCGCGTGCGTGTACTGCAGGAACGTGCGGATCGCGTGCGGGCTGACCAGCCCGTCGTTGAACGCGTTGTAGATCTCTTCGACCGTGACGACGAGCACTTCGAGTTGTTGCGCACGCCGGAATTCGGCGAGCGTCTCCGCTGCATCCGTCAGCGATTCGGGGCAGACGATCAGATAGTGCGCCCGGTTGCCGGCTTCACGGAGGACCGAGTCTTCGATGCCCGTCACACTGGCGGGTGCGTGTACGCCGTTGGCGGACGCGAGGAAGTAGCCTGTGTCGGGTGCGGCCGGCGCGAAACTCGCCCGATACGCCCCGCCCGCTTCATCCACGGTCGCGGCGTGCACGAGCACCGGCCGATTCGGGTCTGTCAGGTCGAGTACCAGCACGCTCGGATCGCTGAACCCGGCGACCGTCACGACGGCATGTCCGGCCCCGACGCAGGCCAGCCGGTCCGCGTCGGCTTCGTAGCGGCGCGCGTAGGTGAGGTCGAAGGAATCGACGTAGAAGACGCTGAACGGCGCGCCGTCCGGCAAATCGCCGGCTACCGTTACGGGGTTGATGCCGGCGCTGAGCAACGCGTGCGGGAACGTTGCGGACAGGCTGGTGTTCGTCTTGCCGTCCCACTCGGACTGGGCCAGCAGGTTGGTCCCGATCCGCAACGACGTCTCGTGATCCGGCTCTGCCGGCGCGTCGGTAGCGCCTTTCAGATGCAGTGTCAGTTCGGCCGGCGCCGCACTGTTCGCGGCGGGCGCCGGCACGTTCAGCTCGAACACGCGCTCGGCAATCCAAGGCGGCGCCAGGTAGTCCCACAGCCAGAAATCGCTTTCGGGCTCGGTAAACAATGCGGTCAGTGCATAGTTGTTTTGCTCGAAGTGCAGCGTGTCGGGGAAGAATTGGCCCGGCGGCGCGGGCGGCGGGCGGACGCCGTCCACGACTTGCATCGCAAGGCCCTGCCCGGGCTCGAGCCAGTAGACATTTTCGCGCGTGTAGACACTCTCGGACGCGCGCCCGTAGAAATACAATCCGAATTCGCCGACATGATACGCGATCTCGGTGCCGGCACTCGAAAGACGCAGCGCGTTGTCTTGCAGCAGCGCCCATATCTCCGTCGGCGCGCGGCCGAACAAGGAAGCGAGCTCGAACGCGCTCAGGTGATAGAGCCGGTTCTTAACGACCCCGATCCTGATCCTGTCCGCGGCTCCCGATCCGCCTGCCGCCGCGATCATGGCGGCCTGGAGCGTATTGCCGCTCGGCAGCGCCGCGGCCGCCGCCACGGACGGCCGCATCGGCCCGGCCCGGGTCTGGACCCATTGCGCGAGGCGCTGCTCGGTGAAGGCAGGGCGTGCATGCGGTGTGCGGCCGAATGCCGCTACGCCTTGGACCGCTGCTTGCTGCCCCGCCGTCGCCTCGGCCACGGTCACCGTGAACGGGCCGTAGGAGCGCCGGTCCCCCGTGCTTTCGGTCTCAATCAGCTTGTAGACCGCGGTGGAGTCTGTCGGAAGCTGCTCGTGCGCTAATCTGTAGACGCCTCCCTGGGGCGCGGTCAGCAGCCCGGGCAGCAGTGCGTCGTTGAGCTCGACGTACGCTCCAATGTCCGGCTCGTGCAAGAGCAGGTCGAACCCGATCGTGCCGAGCTCCGTACCGGTCTCCCATTCCGCGATCGTTCGCCCGCCGGCGTTGTAGGCACGGAACCCCGTGACCATCGCGAACGTCGGGATCAGGGCCGCATCGTCCTGGTTGTTGCTGAGCACGGGGTCATAGAGATCCTGCGAGTGGACGGTCGCCCAGTTCGTGACGCTGATGTCGTGGTAGCCGACCTTGACGGACCCGATAATGTAGAGCGAGGTGCTCGCGCCGACCGGGAAACTGCCGATCGTCCAAAGCCCGCTGCCCACATTGTAGTTGCCGTTGGAATGCAACTGGTACTGGATCGCGTCGGGCAGGACATCTTCGTAGAGCACGTTGTCGGTGTCGTTCGGGCCGCGGTTCGTCGCCACGATCGTGTACAGGATGTTGTCGCCGCTGTGCGGGTTCGCGTTGTCCACCGTCTTGGTCACGGCCAGATCGGTCCAGATCACGCAGTTCGTGTGCGACGCAGCGATCGGCTGGTGCGAAAGCGAGTAGGTCGTCGCGGTATTCACAAGCTGGGTCGTGGTGCCCGGCACGTCGACTTCCGTCTGAAACGTGGTGGTCAGCGTCTCGCCCTGCGCCAGCGTAATGCCCTGTGCCAGTGTCGCCGGCGGTGCGCCGGTCTGGGTGATATAGCCGCCGGCCTCGACATACTCTATCTGGACGTTGTCGAGATAGAAGTACTCAGTCTCTTCCGAGTAGCCCGCGAGCCGGAACCGGATCGCGGTGTTCGACGAAGCGTAGGGCGTGATGTCGAAATTGGTGGAGGCGATCGAGGTGAAGTCGTTCTGCAGGTCGAGGAGCTGGACCCAATCGGTACCGTTGCTCGATATCTCGGCATAGGCGTGGTCCGCGGCCTCGAGCGTGCCGAGCTCCGAACAGGCGAAGCTGAGCGTGGCCGTGGCCGCCCCCGAGAGATCGGCCGAGCGCGTGAGTGCGCGTCCGTCGTAGTGCAGCTCGGCCTCGCCGCCGGCGGTGACCATCGCGCTCCAAGTCGATGCCGGCGTCGGCGAGGTGCCTTCGAACACGACCTGTACCTCGTCGAAGTAGGCTTGGTCGTCTGAGGCCGTCCAGCCTGCCCCCTCGGCGTTGGCGAACCGGATTGTGGTCTCCGAGGAGATATAGGCGCTGATGTCGTGGCTGCCCGACCCGCTTGCGGTTTGGCCGCTGTACGTCGTCAGTTGGGTGAACGGGCCGGCCGCGTTGCTCGCGACATAGACGCCGATAGCCTCCTCGAGCCCGGACGTGCGCCAGTCGTAGGTGAACGTTGCGTTCGTCGCGCCGGCCAGGTTGACGGTGCGGTCGATCGCGTCGCCGTTGCCCAACTGCTGCATGCGCAGCTCGGCGCCGACAATCTGGATCGTGCCCCCGTTCGGTTGGCCGTCGTCGCTTGTCTCCTGCCAGTCGCCGGCCCAGCGCGCACTGCCATAGTTGTTGTCGTATGCGGTGGTGGCAAACGTTTCGTAGACGAAGTTCGAGGTGTCGTTCGACTCCGTCCAGTCCGGCCCCCAACTCACGGTCCCGTCGCTGTTGCCGTAGGACTGCGTGCCGAACTCGTCGCGCAGCGTGTTGGTCGCGGTGCCGGGATACACGTTGGTCGTGCTGTTGGCGACATAACCGGCGCCCGCCGGCAGCACGTCGGTCAGTGTGACCTGCGTGTGCGTGACCGCGCCCGTGTTCTCGACGACGATCGTCCAGGTGATCGTGTCGCCGGGCTGCCAGCAGGTGCCGCCGCCGTCGGACGTTTTCGTGATGGTCAGTCCGCTCGCGGCCGGGAAGATGCCCGCATCCCAGTTCGTGTAGACGGAACCGGCCGGCATGTAGAAGACGTCCGTGTAGCCGGTCAACTTGTCCGGATCGCTGTCCAGTGTGTCGCCCGTCTGGTTCTGTGGCGAGCGGACCCAGTCGGTCGGCGGCCCGAACCACAGCACGTAATAGCCTGGCGGCAGGTCGACGAACGCGTAGGCCCCGCTCGTGTCGGTCGTGGTGCTGTCCAGCAGGTTCGTGCCGCCGTCATAGAGCCGGACCTCGATGCCGGGCATGTTCGTCTCGCCGGCGTCCTGGATGCCGTCGCGGTCGACGTCGTGCCAGACATTGTCCCCGATCACGCTCGGCGGGACATACAGCCCGGCGTCGAGCACGAACGCGTTGGTGCCGGGCTCCGCCGTGAACACCGCGGTATAGCCGGCGGCGTCCGCGTCGCTGTCCAGATCGTCGGTCGTCGCATCGGCCGAGACGAACGCCGTGTTGGTCGGACGGATGAACCGGACGATGTAGTCGCCGCTCGCGAGTCCCGTGAACTCGTACCAGCCGTTCGTGGCGGTTGTCGTCTCCGCGAGCACGTTGGAGCCTGCGTCGAGCAGTTGGACCGTCACGTTCGAGACGCCGGGCTCGCCCGCGTTCTGGATCCCGTTCGTGTTGAGGTCGTCCCACACGCGATCGCCGAGCGTCACAATCACGACCTCGTCGGTGACGGATGCCTGGAGCTGGCCGGTCTGCGCGCTGTCCGCATAGGCCGTGTTGACGACCTGCGTCTCGGTGCCGTCGGCGGTCACGAGGAACGTGACCGTCATGACTTGCCCGGTCTTCAGCGTATAGCCGTCGGCCAGGTCGGCCGGGTCGCCACCGGTATTGGTGATCGTGCCGGTGTTGCCCCAGAAGCTGATATCGAGATCGTCGACCGCGAAGAACTCGCTGTCGCCCAGGTACGCGCCGTCGTGTCCGATTTCGAAGCGGATCCGGGTCGCCGACGAGATGTACGGTGTGAGCTCGTAGCTCGCCGTGCCGTCGATCCCGTCCTCGATGTTCGTGAACACGTCGAGCGGAGTCCAGGTTGCGCCGCCGTTTGTGCTGACGCCGAGCTCGATCGAATCCGTGTTGTCGACGCCGGGCCCGATCCGCCAGTCGAAGGAGAGCAACGCATGGGTGTAGCCTTCCAGGTTTGCCTCGCGCGCTGCGCCGATCATCCCGCCGAACGTGATGGTGATGTCGTCGAAGAATGCCTGGTCGTTGGAGTAGTTCCAGCCGCCTCCGTCCGCGTTGCCGAACCGGACGGTCGTGTCGGCGGAGATGTAGGCGCTGATATTATGGCTGCCGGACCCGCTGCCGCTGCCGCCGGAGAACGTGTCGAGCAGAGTCCACGGCCCGCTCGACGAGGCGGAGATCCAGACGCCGACATTCTCTTCCAGTCCGGCCACCCCCCAGTCGTAGGTCAGCGTGGCCGTTGAGGCCCCGGTCAGGTCCGCGCTGCGCCGGATGTAGTCGCCGCCGCCCAGTTCCTGGAACCGCAGTTCGCCGCCCACGATTTGGATCGTGCCGTTGCTCGGGTCCGTTGTGCCGTCACTGAGTTCGACCCAGTTCCCGCTCCAGTTCGTCGTTCCGTAGTTGTCGGCGTAGCTGCGCTGGTCGAACTCATCCGAGACAGTCAGGCCGGCGGGGTCGCTGCCGTTGTTCATCCACAGTTGGCCACCGAGGATTAACACGTTGCCGGCCAGCGGGCCCGGGACGGAATCGGATTCGATCCAGTCCGCGCTCCACTCGACGGTCCCGTTGTTGTTCGAGAACGAGGCGGCGTTGAACCAGTCGAGTACGTTGTTCGTGACGGTCCAGCCCGGCGCGACGATCGTCGTGCTGCCCGGCACGACCGCGGCGCCGGCCGGCAGCGGATCGGTCAGCTCGATGGACGAGAGCGTGACGGTGCCCGTGTTGCGGATGTCGATCGTGTACAGATTCGTGCCGCCAGGTTCCCAGGGCAGGACCGCGACCTGCGAGGTCTTCGTCAGGCTTATGCCCACGGTCGCGTCCGTGTAGTTCGTCGCATAGGCGTAGAGCCATTCGCTCTGCTGGTCGCTGCGCAGCCGTGCCGTGTTGACCATCTGCGTCGAAGCGGGCGGTTCGTCGACGGTCACATCGAGCGTGACGACCATCGAGGTGTGCGGCGGCATCCAGTAGTCGGTGAACAGGTCGGGCGGACTGTCCAGCTTGCTCGTGCTGCCGGTCGTGCTCGAGAACGTGATCGTGATGTCGTCGTACCAGAAATCGTCGGGGGGCGCCAGATCGCCGTCGGCCAGGAACCGGATCCAGGTGCCGGTCGAGATGTACGGGTTCAGATCGAAATTCGTCGCGACGTACTGCGCGTCGTTCGCGGCCCCGTCCCACGTTGCCAGGTCGGTCCAGGCACTGCCGTCGGTTGACACGGCCAGGGTTGTCGACTCGCCGCCCTCGCAATTGGCGCGGCGATACTCGAAGCTGAGCGTCACGTTCGTGTAGCCCGCGAGATCGACCGCACGCTGGACCCCGACGTTCGGGCCGCCGACCCGCAACGCGTAAACATGGCCGGGCACGACCCCACCGTCGTTGGCGATGCGCATGGCGCCGGCCGACGCGCCGCCCGTGTCGTTCGTCTCGATCCAGTCTCCGATCCAGTTGACGCTACCGTCGTTGTTCCCGTATTCGGCGTAGTTGAAGACATCGCGCACCGTGTTGGTGTGCGCAAACGGTCGGAACAGCTCGGCGCTGCCCGCGACGTACGTGGCGCCGACCGGCAGCAGGTCGTCCAGGTCCATGCTCGTCTGGGCCAGGTCGCCGGTGTTCTCGATCGTGATCGTGTAGGTCAGCGTCTCGCCGCCGCTCAGGATGTTCGTCGTGCTGGTCGTCTTGGTCAGTTTGACCCCAACCGTCGCGTCCGAGGCGTTGGTCGCGTAGGCGTAGAGCCAGTCCTCGTGCTGCTCCGCGCGCACGCGCGCGGTGTTGATGTACTGGGTTGCCGTCAACCAGTCATCGACAAGGACGTCGAGCGTGACGACCATCGACGTGCCGGCCGGCAGCATGTATTCGGACAGGAGCGTCGGGGGCGGGTTCCCGCGGTTCGTGACCGTGTCGCCGACGAACGCGATCTTGACGTTGTCGACGTATAGGTAGTCGCCGGCTTCGGTGCTTGCCGAGCTCCAGAACCCGATCGCCGTGTTCGAGGCGATGTAGGGGGTGATGTCGAAATTCGCGGACAGATAGGCGGTGTCGGTCGCGTCGCCGCCCAGGTCCACGAGGCTGGTCCAGCTCGCGCCGCCGTTGGAGGAGACGTAGGCCGTCACGTAGTCGGAGCCGGCGTCCATGCTGCGTCGGCGGTAGTCGAAGCTGTAGACCGCGGAGGTGTACCCGGAAAGATCGACGAGCCGATAGGCACCGTTTTGGGCCGGGTTCTCGCCTTCGATCTGCAGCGCGAACGACTCGGATGGACTGATGGTTGTGTCCGGAAGCACGGCCACGTCGCCGCCGATCGCGCCGTCCGCTTCGCCGTCTTCATACCAGGGCGTAAGCCATTTGCTCAGGCCGTTGTTGTTGGTGAAGAACTGCTTGTTGAACCGGTCGTAGACGCTGTTCGTGAAACCGCCCGGGTACTGGATCCGCGTTGTGTCGGGCACATAGGTCACGCCGAGCGGGAGCAGGTCCTCGAGCTGGATGCCGGTATAGTCGACGTTGCCGGTGTTCAGCACGGTGATCGTGTAGGTCAGCGTGTCGCCGGCGCTTGACAGGTTCGTCGTGCTTGTCTCTTTGGCCAGCGCGAGTCCGTCCAGGCCCACGCAGTCGCCGCCGAACGTGGACCATTGCCCGCCTGTCCCTACGACGGACACCCCGTTATAGACGCAGGTGTCCACGATATTGGTGGGCCACGGGTCGATGATCGTCGTGATGTACGACACGGTCGCGGTGCCGCCGATCTGGATGCTGCCGATGTTCGCACCGCCCTCGTCGAGCGGGAACGGGGTGGCGGCCGGCGGCGCCACATCGTCCCAGAGCGGCGCCCCGTTCAGCACGGTCGTGTTCGTCGCGTAGACGGTCGTGTTCGTGGCGCCGTTGTCTTCGAGCATTACGTTGTTCGCGGTCGCGAAGCCGGTGTTGCGGATCTCGACGGTGAACTTGATGCTGTCGCCGGGATTCGGCACGCCGTTGGTGTTGACGTCGATGAACAGCGTGCCCCGCTTTACGGCGAACAGCGTGGGGAAGGGCAGGATGATGTTGCCCATGTCCAGGTATGGATTGCCCGTACCGGCCGGTTCCGGATCCTCGCCCCAGGCTGCCGTGATGTAGGTGCCGTCCAGCGTGTACACCCGCATGCCCGTCTGATCCTGGTCGTTACGGTCGAAGAAGCGCACGGACTGCAGCGCGCCCACCACGTTCGATGCGTCGAACCGGTTGCCGAGCGGATCGACATAAGGGCCCGTGGCCGGGTCGGAGTCGTAGTCGGCGTAGATCGTGGTCGGCCCGCTCGCCGTCACCCAGACGGGGTTTCCGTTCGTGCCCGGCCCCGTCGTCCCGTGGCCGGGGCCCCAGCCGAGGATCGCCGCGCTGGTCAACGTCTCGCGGGGGGGCAGACCCAGCCCCCAGTCGTAGGTTTGCATCCCGCCGCCCAAGGCGGCGTCCACGATCTGCACGGGCAGAAACAGATCGCCGTTGGTCGTGTAGAAATGTCCGCCCGAGTCGACGGGCATCGGCAGGGGCGCCGAAGTGCTGTCGGCGGCGACGCTCACCACGCCCGTGCTGCTTTGTGTCTCGTAGTGTACGGCGATCGCCGACGCGTTCGGATTGAAGAAGTAGACGAAGGATGGGTACTCCGTCGCTCCGCTCAGGCGGCCGCCGACCGGCGTGTTGTATTCGTCGCCCCATTGATACTGTGGCCACAGCGTGAACCAACGCATCTCGTAGTTGGACCCGATATCGCCGGTCAGCAGATGACACTGGATCGGCTTGCTCGCCGTGACGGTGGCCCCCTCGTGCACGCCTCCGTTCACATGGTAGCCCTGGCCCTGATCGAGCCGCACCGTCTCGTCGACCGTGCCGTCATTGTCGATGTCGATCTCGACCAAGGTGTAGTCGTAACCCGCCATCACGAACAGCGCGGTGTATTCCCCAATGTTGTTCGTCTCGCCGCCCGGGTTCGTGTCCACGCCGAACGGGGCGCGATAGACCAACCCGTATTGCGTCGTGTCGAAGGCCTGTGCGGAACCCGCCAGTACTTCGCCCGGCAGGATCGCGTACATCGCGCGGTTCATTGCCACCGTACGCGTGCACGCGAACTTGTCGCCGCCGTCGTACTCGACCTGGATCTCGTTGCGCGTGACGTCGATCGTTGTTTCCAGGTTGATCACGTCGCCCGCGTCCAGATCGTCCGTGCCGAAGCCCGGGGGAATCCCGTTGTTCGGGTTCAGATCGCCCCAAACCTGCGTCGTCGACTGGGTCGGACTCGTGATGTCGCTCTCGTACCCGTCTTCCCACTGGTCGTAGTAGATCAGCGTACCGTCCATGCTCACCACGATCGAGCAGATCGAGCGCATGTCCGTGCCCACGTTGCCGGCATAGTTGTCGATCGCGTTGAGCGAGGCCTGGACGTCGTTCTCCGGGAACGGTACGAAATAGGTTTGGATGACGTCTGCGGCATGGGCCGGGAAGCAGGTCAGAAGGGCCGCGAAGAGGCTGGTGCAGATCAGGCGGACGAGATCCGGAGCGATCGATCCGGTCGCCGGTTGTCTTTCGAGGCCAAGCATTCCAGGCTCTCCCTCGATAGCTGCCGCAGGACAGGTTGCCCGGGACGCCTGCCCGACTCTCCCCCACACGAACAGAAGAGCCAGGAAGGCCCGCCAAGTCTTGACGCCCGGAATGCAGAGTCGCAAAACCATGGTGCGCACGATCCCTAACAACGCCCCGTGCATGCACCGCCGCCCTGCTACACGCACACTCGCCCTTTGTGTCTTGTCGGGCGGCACCTACAATACCTGTCCAACATTCTGATAACACTACATTTTTCTCCGAACAAAGACAAGAATATTGTAAGCCAACAGCCAATCGGGTGTCAGGCAGCGCCGACACTATATGTTGTGGTTATGCGGGTGGATGGGGGAAGGCGGGCCGGGCCGGGTGGTGGGGATCCTGTGTTCCGAGCTGTTCGTGGCGGCGTGGCGGGCCAATGCGGCCATTTTGACGTGATCGGCATCCGCGGCAATGAGCCCTGCTCAGGGGCCATGGTCTTCGGGGGCGAGGACTGGCATGGCAGCCGACCATCCGAATTGGATGATATCGAGTCCGGCTGCGCTCTTCATGATGTACCAGCGCCCTGTTTGCGGATGGTAGACGGCGATGTCGGTGATCCCGTCGCCGTCGTAGTCGCCCGGCACGGGCACGGCGGCGGCCCAACCGAACTGAGCTGTGCGGGTGGTCTGGGTTGTGGACAGGCGGATGTACCACATCCCGCGCGCAGGCTCGTACAGGGCCGGATCGGCGGTACCGTCGCCGTCATAGTCGCCCGGCACCGGCACGACGGGCAGTCCTGCCCCTCGGAGTCGGCGCACTTCGAAGCCGTCGGTGCTCATGAGCAGGTACCAGTTGCCCGTGTTGGGGTCATACACGGCCAGGTCGCACATGCGATCGCCGTCATAGTCGGCGGGCACGGGCAGCGGCCCATGCCACCCGAACTGTGCGGCACGGAACCCGCGCGTGCTGCCCATCACGTACCACATGCCGGTGAACGGATCGAACAGTGCGAGATCGGCCATGCCGTCGCCGTCGTAGTCGCGGTGTACGGGCAGCGTGCGGTCGTACCCGAACTGCAGCATGGAGAAGCCTTCGGTACTCTTGAGCAGGTACCACAGACCGGTGGGTGCATGGTACAGCGCAACATCGGTCGCGCCGTCGCCGTCGTAGTCGGCGGGTGCGGGCTGGGGCGCATGCCAGCCGAACTGCACGCTACCGAAGCCCTGCATGCTCCTGAGCAGGTACCACATACCCGCCTGCGGGTAGTAGAGTGCGGGGTCGACGAGCCCGTCCCCGTCGAAATCGCCGCGTGCGCGTGCGCGGACCGTGAACGGCGCGGACAGCCCGGCGTCGTCCGGATACTGCACGGACCGGACGGCGATGCGGTAGTCGGCCGCGTAGCGTAGCTGCCACGGAACGGTTGCCTGCCATGTCATGCTCGTTTGTGGACTGGCCAGCCCGCGCGCAAGCGGCCATGCCGCGACCGTGTTGGTCAGGTCGATGTCAACGTTTTGCAGGGGCCACGCGCCGTGCCAGGCGACCGTCAAATCTCCGCCCGCCAACACCCACGAGCCGGCCGGCGGTTCCGCGACCGTGAGTCCGCTCACGGGATAGCTATCGGGATCGATCGGGCTCGTTCCCGCCGCGATTTCCTGCCCGTCCCCGAACCCGTCACCGTCACTGTCGCCCGCGTGCGGGTTCGTGCCGCGCGTCAGCTCGTCGCCGTCCAGCACGGTGTCGCCGTCGCTGTCGGGATTGTCCGCGCCCGTGCCGGTGTCGGTCTCGTCCACGAACAGGCCGGTACCCGTCTCGATCCCGTCGGGCAGCCCGTCGCCGTCGCTGTCCGCGCCGCTCCAATACTCGAGTCGCAGCGCCGGGTCCCCGAGCAGCGCGTACATGTCGAGTTGTGGCGAGCCGACGGGCGCCCGCGCCCGCAGCGCATCGAGCACGGCTTCCCCGAACCGGGCCTGTTTCGCCGTGAACAGCGCCTCGAACAGCGCGTCGTCGAGCGCGGTGCTCGCGGTGTTCCAGGCCAGCCCGACGGGTGCCCACACGGCGACCGCGCCGCCGTCCGGCTTGGCGGCCAGCGCGCGGCCGAGCGAGTCGTAGCCGGGCACCGCGAACCGGCCGAGCGTGCAGCTCATGCCCAGCACGATCGGCGCGTTGCTCGCGTTCGCGATACCGCTGAGGTCCTCGATTTCCAGCAGGTTCTCGGCCGCCAGTCGTGTTCGCGTCGCGTGGCCCAGATAGTTCAGTATCCGGCATCCGTTCGTGAGGCCGGACAGCACCAGCGCGCGGGCTTCGGCGACTGTCTGTTCGGGCAGATACGCGTGTTGCAGCCCGAACCCCTCCGGCACATGTCGTGAAACTGTGCGGCTGTCGCGGGGGAAGTCTCCGCCCAAGTCCTGGTTGTCGGCACACAGAACGACGTTCTGTTTCCAGTTGTCGCCGGACTCGTAGGCCACAATCTTGGTCACCGCGCCTTGCAGTTCCTCGGGCGTGAGGACCGGCAGCCGCCCGATCGCGAGGTCCGGCATCCCGTCGTCGTCGAGATCGGCGAGCCGGTTATCGGACGTGTGCAATCCGTACGGGGTCCGGACCATCAATGGCGGGACCAGGCACGTGCCGAGTTCCAGGTTGTCGCGATAGTCGTAGGTCCCGTTGCCCGCGAGCAGCACGAACCGCGGCGCCTGTTCCCAGTGCGCGTCGGCGTACTGCAGGAACGCGCGGATCGCGTGCGGGCTGACGAGCCCGTCGTTGAACGCGTCGTAGGTTTCCTCGACCGTAACGACCATCACCTCGAGCTCTTGCGCGCGCCGGAACTCGGCCAGCGCCTCCGCCGCCTGCGCCAACGAGTCGGGGCAGACGATCACGTAGTGCGCCCGGTTCCCGGCCACGCGCAGCGTCGAGTCCGCGATACCGCTTGCGTTGGCCGGGCCGCTCACGCCGTTGGCCGAGGCGACGAAGTAGGGTGTCGCGGGGTCGACCGGCACAAAGCTGGCCAGGTAGACGCCGTTCGTCTCGTCCAGCGTTATCGCGCGCACGAGCAACGGCCGGTCCGGGTCCGTGATGTCCAGGACCAGTATGTTGGGGTCGGAGAATCCGCCGACCGTCACCACCGCGTGGCCGGCCCCGACACATTCGAGCCGGTCCGAGTCAGCCTCGTAGCGGCGCGCGTAGGTCAGGTCAAACGAATCGACGTAGAAGACACTGAACGGCGCGCCGGCCGGCAGTGCGCCTGCAACCGTTACCGGGTTGAGCCCGCCGCTCAGCAGCTCCTGCGGGAAGGCTGCGGCGAGGCTAGTGTTCGTCTTGCCGTCCCATTTCGCCCGCGCGAGAAGGTCGTCGCCGAGCCGCAACGTTGTGTCGTGCTCCGGCGCGACGGGCGTGTCCGTCGCGCCCTGCAGATGCAGCGTCAGCTCGGCCGGCGTCGCACTGTTTGCGGCGGGCGCCGGCACGTTCAGATCGAACACACGCTCGGTAAGCCACGGCGGCGCCAGGTAGTCCCACAGCCAGAAATCGCTTTCGGGATCGGCGAACAGCGCGGTCAGCGCGTAGTGTTCCTCCTCGAAATGCAGGGTGTCCGGGAAGGACTGGCCCGGCGCGGCCGGCGGCGGGCCCGCGCCGTCGACGACTTGCATCGGCAGGCCGGGCCCGGGCGCGAGCCAGTAGACGTTCTCGCGCGTGTAGATGCTGTCGCTGCCGCGCCCGAAGAAATACAGCCCGAACGCCCCGACATGGTAGGCGATCTCGGCGCCGCGACTGCTCAGGCGCAGGCCGTGGTTCTGCAGCAGGGACCAGACCTCCATGGGTGTGTTGCCGAACAAGCCGGCCAGCTCGAATGCGCTGAGGTGATAGAGCCGGTCCTCGACGACACTGATCCTGATCCTGTCGGCGGTGCCCGAGCCGCCCGCGGCCGCGATCATCGTGGCGTGGATCGCGGGGCCGCCTGAGCCGGCTGCTGCGGCCACAGCCGCGGACGGGCGCATCGGGCCCGGCCGGCTCTGGTCCCACTGTGCGAGTCGCTGTTGGGTAAATGCCGGGCGCGGATGCGGTGTGCTGCTGAAGGCCGCCAGGTTTCGGGCGGCCGCCAGCTGTTCGGCCGTTGCCTCGGCGACGGTCACAGTGAACGGCCCGTACGAGCGCCGGCCGCCAGTGCTTTCGGTTTCGATCAGTTTGTAGCTCGCGCTCGCGCCGGCCGCGAGTTGTCGGTGCGCGAAGCGGTAGACTCCGCCCTGCGGCGCGGTCAGCAGCCCGGGCAGCAGCCTGTCGTTGAGTCGGACGTACGGGCCGAGGGCGGGCTCGCGCAGCAGCAAGTCGAACCCGATCGCCTGGCGTTCGGAGCCGGTCTCCCATTCCACGATGGTCCGGTCGCCGGCGTTGTATGCGCGGAACGCCGTGACCATCACGAACGTCGGTGTCGTGTCCGCGTGGTCTTCGTTGTTCCACCCGACCGGATCGTACTGGTCGGCCTGCGTGACCTCCGCCCAATTGTCGATGATCGTCGTTGCGGTGTTCGTGTCGATCGTGGCCTGGATGGACAGCGTTTCGCTCGTCGCGACGGGCAGCGTGCCGACATCCCAGACCCCGGAGACCGAGTCGTAGGTGCCCGTGCTTGCGGTGTGGTTGCTATAGATCACACCGCCCGGCAGGATGTCGGTCAGCTCGACGGAGGTCGCCTCGCTGGGGCCGAGATTCGTCAACACGATCGTGTACGTTACCAGATCGCCCTCGGCCGGGTTGGGGTGGTCGACCGTCTTGTCTACGGCCAGGTCGGCGTAGACCACGCAGTCGGTCACCGTCGCGCTGAGCGGCCCGTGCAGGTCCGAGACGACGGTTGCTTCGTTCACGAGCTGCGTGCCGGAGGGCGGGATGTCGACTGTCGCTTCAAACGTTGCCGTCATGGTCTCGCCGGTGTGGAGCACATAGCCTTGCGCCAGGTAGGGCGGGGGGGCGCCCGGCGTGCCTGCCGCGTCGATCCGCACGTTGTCGAACGCGACCAGCTCGCCGAGCCCCAGGCCCTGGGCGGAAGCGAATCGGACCGTCGTGTTGCTGGACAGAAAGGCGGTGATGTCGTAGTTCGTCGACAGAAACGAGGGAAACTCGTTGCTCGGCCCGGCCAGCAGTCCGAGCCGGCTCCATGACGCGCCGGCGTTGGACGAGGCATAGACGGCCACGTAGTCGTTCGTATCGTCCAGGCCGCCGCGGCTGTAGTCGAAGGAGAGCATGGCCGAGGTGTATTCGGCGGCGAGGTCCACGCCGCGATGGAGCCCGTTGGACGGGCCGCCCACCGCGGCCCAGCCGGAGCCGGAGACGTAGACAGCGCCGGCCCGCGGGTTGCCGTCGTCGCCTTCTTCGCTCCAGGCGTCGGACCAGTCGATGGTGCCACCGCTGTTGGTCCAGGCGCGCGAGCCGAACGGGTCGGTCACCGTATTCGTTACAGGATGCGGTGCGTCCACGTCCACGCTGCCGGCCATGTAGGTGACGCCCGCGGTCGGGATTGCGTCGTACAGGTCGATGCCGGTCTGTGTCACGGTGCCGGTGTTCGATATCGTGAGTGTGTACGTGAGCGTGTCGCCGGGCGCCAGGCATCCGGCGGCATCGGAGCTCTTTTCGACCGTCAGGCCCGGCACGGGCACGAGCAACCCGGCATCCCGGGTCAGGTCGATGAAGTTCGTCGTGGCCGGCACGGCGAACAGTCCGGTCTTGCCGGTTACTCTGTCCGCATCGCTGTCCTCTTCGTCGTTCGCGCTGTTGTCCCGGATCGTGAAGATGTAGCCGGCGGGCGCCGTAAACTCGACGCAGTAGTCGCCGGGCGCCAGGTCGTCGAACAAGTAGCGGCCGGACCCGAGCGTGACGGTCGTGTCGACCAGCGCGCCGGTCTCGTCATAGAGCCGTACCGTGACGTTTGTCGCACCCGCCTCCGGCAAGTCCTGGATCCCGTTCGTGTTCGCGTCGTACCAGACGAGGTCGCCGACCACACCCGGCTTCACGAGACCCGCGTCCCAGCGCGTGTCGTTGGTGGGGCTCGTCAGGCTGAACGGTCGGGTCCAACCCGTGAGCTGGTCCGGGTCACTGTCGACGGTGTCGTCGTCACCCTCGTCGGCCAGGGTCAGAACGTAGTTCGTGCCGGTCTCAAACCGGAGCAGGTAGTCGCCGGAGGGATAGCCCGAGAATTCGTAGTAGCCATTCGTGTCCGTCGTGGTCGAGGCCAGCAGATTCGTTGTGTCCCCATACAGGCTCACGGTGATGTCCGCGATCGGGCCTTCGCCCGGGGCCTGCACGCCGTTCATGGGGTTGTTGTCGTACCACGCATAATCACCGATCGTCACCACCTCGAGCGTGTCCGTCACCGTGTCGCTGATCGGGGCCTGCGTGTCGCCGTAGGCGGTGGCCGTGTTGACGAGTTGCGTGCCGGACACCGGTGTGTCGACCGTGACGTCGAACGACACGACCAGCGCCTGGCCCGTGGCCAACGTGTGCCCCTCCGTCAGGTCGACCGGAGCGCTGCCCGGATTGGTCACAATGCTCGATACGGTCCATTCGATCTGTACGTCGTCGAAGAAGGCTTGGTCGTTGAAGTAGTTCCAGCCGGCGCCGGGATTGCCGAACCGGACCGTCGTGTTCGTCGTCGCGTACGCCAGGATGTCATGGCTGCCCGAGCCGCTGCCGGAGTCGCCGGTGTATGTGGCGAGTTGGTCGAACGGGCCCGCCGCGTTGGACGCGACATAGATGGCGATCGTCTCCTCCAACCCGGCCACGCGCCAATCGTAGGTGAAGCTCGCCGTCAGGGCGCCGGACAGATCGACACTCCGGTCGACGACGTCGCCCGCGCCCAGCTCCTGGCAGCGGAGCTCGTCGCCGACAACCTGAATTGTACCGTTGCCGGGGTCGCCGTCGTCGCTGGTCTCCTGCCACATGGCCAGCCAGTCATTGGTTCCGTCGTTGTTCGCGTACGAGACAGCCCCGAATTCGTCCCGCACGGTCCTCGTCACAACATCCCAGCTTATCACTTCCGCGGAGCCTGGAACGTACGTGGTGTCAGGCGGGATGAAATCGTCGACTCCGACCCCGGCGTGCGTAACCGTGCCCGTGTTGACGACGGTGATGGTGTAGTGGATCGTGGCGCCCGGCTCCCGCGGGCTGCCGCCGGTGTCTGAAACCTTCGTTATGCCCAACCCGGACCCGGCCGGCAGCAGTCCGGCATCCCTCGACAGATCGGTGAGCGAGCCGGCCGGCGGCAGACTGAAGAAGGCTGTGTGCCCGGTGACCTTGTCGGGGTCGCTGTCCTGCTCGTCGTCGCCGGCCTGGTCCGGCAGCGTGAAGGTCCAGCCCGTAGGCGCGACGAATTCCAGGAAATAGACGCCGAACGGGACTTCAGCGAACAGATACAGGCCGCTCAGCTCCGTGGTTGTTTCGGCCTGAAGATTCGTGTTCAGGTCGTAGAGCCGTACGATCACGTTCGAGAAGCCCGGCTCGCCGCCGTCCTGCACGCCGTTGGTATTGGCGTCGTACCACACGAAGTTGCCGACGCTGGCCGGGTCGGCGAGCCCGGCATCACGGCTCGTGTCGTTTGTGCCTTTGGCCAGCGAGAAGATTTCCGTGCGTGCGGTCTCCATGTCGAAATCGCTGTCTAGCGCGTCGTCGCCACCCTCATCCTTGAGCGTGGCCACGTAGTTCGTGCCCGCGTCGACCTCCAGGAAATAGTCCACGCCGGAGCCGAGCCCGGTGAACGCGTACCATCCGTTCGTGGCCGTGCCGGTCGTGAGCAGCAGGTTCGTGTCCGCGTCGTACAACCGGACGGTCACGTTCGAGATCCCGCTCTCGCCCCCGTTTTGGACCCCGTCGACGTTCTCGTCGTACCAGACGAAATCGCCGATCGAGGCCCAGACGACGGGGTCGGTGGCCGTCGCGGTGATCGGCGTCTGTATGTCGCTGTAGGCGGTCGCCGTGTTCATAATCTGCGTCAGAACGCCGGGGTTCTCGAGCGTGACGTCGAACCGCACGTCCATGGTCTCGCCGGGCCCGAGCGTGTAGCCGGTGGCGAGGTCGGGCGGCGGCCCGCCGGCGTTCGTGCTGGTGCCGCTGCCGCCGATGACCCAGGCGACTTCGACGTCATCGAACCACACGATGTCGTCGTTGCCCATGCCCCGGTTGGGATTGTAGAACGCGATGGTCGTGCCGGCCTCCGCCCAGCCGGTGATATCGTAGTTCACGGCCGTGTAGTCCGGGTCCGTGAGACCGCCGGCCTGCCCAAGGAACTGGTCCAGCAGGGTCCACGGCGCCGCGTTGTTCGTCGAGATGTACAGGTCGACCCCGTCATTGGCGTCGTCCAGACTGTCGCGGCGGTAGCGGAAACTGAGCGTCGCGCTGGTCGCGCCGGAGATGTCGACCTGGCGCCGCAGGCTGCGCTGGTCGTCGCGGAACTGGAACTGGTAGTCCGCGTTGGTGCCGTCGGTCAAGACCCACAGATCCGCGGTGGTCGGGCCGTTGCCCTCGCTGTCGATCCAGTCCGCCAGCCAGTTCGTGGTTCCGTCGTTGTTGCCCCAGGATCGCGCGTCGAAATTGTCGCGCACCGTGTTCGTGACCGGTGTGGACGGGGCGACGACCCAGGTGCTGGACGCCATGTAGGCCGTCCCGGTCGGCGCCAGGTCGTAGACGCCGATACCCGTGTGCGTCTGCGCGCCCGTGTTCGTGACCGTAATGGCGTACGTGACCGTGTCGCCGGGCTCGGCGCTGGTCGCGACACTCGAGGTTTTCGCGATCGCGAGCCCGCCGCCGGCGGTGACCAGGCCGGCATCGCGCGTCGTGTCGTTCGTGCCGGGCGTCGCGTAGAACGGAACCGTCCGGCCCGTGACAGCGTGCGGATCGCTGTCGGCGTCGTCGGCCGTCGCGTCGCGCGGCGCCCAGACATAGCCGGTGGGTCGCGCGAACTCCACGAAGTAGTAGGCGAATGGCGCCACGTTGGTGAAAACGTAGGCGCCGGCCGAGTCGGTGCTGGTCGTCGCGAGCAGGTTGCTGCCGGCGTCGTAGAGCCGGACGGTCACATTGGTCGCGCCGGTCTCGCCGCCATCCTGCACGCCGTTTGTGTTCGCGTCGTACCAGACGAAGTCGCCGAGCGTCGCCGACGGCAGCACGAGCCCGGCATCGCGTGTCGTGTCGTTCGTGCCTTTCGTCAGTGTGAAGATCGCGGTTCGGCCCGTGGCGGGGTCGGGATCGCTGTCTTGCTCGGGCGTGCCGCCGCCCTGCCCCGAGAAGACCCAACTCGTCGGCGCGACGAACTCCAGGAACAGGGCGCCTGGCGGCATACCCCCGAAAGCGTAGGCGCCGTCCCCGGTGGTTGCCGTCGTGTGCAGCAGGTTCGTGGCTCCGTCATAGAGTCGCACCGTGATGTTCGACAACCCGCTCTCGCCGACGTCCTGCACGCCGTTCGTGTTCGCGTCGTGCCAGACGAAGTCGCCGAGCGCCACCGTCACGACCGTGTCGGTGACCGATGCCTGCAACTCCGGCTGCTGATCGCTCGTGACGAAGGCAGTGTTTACAACGTTGGTGTCGAGGGCCGGCAGGTCGGCCGTCGCTTCGAACGTCACCGTCATGCTCTCGCCCGGGTCCAGCGCGTAGCCCTCGGCAAGGGTCGGCGGGGGATTGCCCGTGTTCGTGACCGTCGGCGGTTCGACTATGGCGATCGCCACGTCGTCGAACCACACGCGGTCGGCATCGCCCATGCCCAGGTCCGGGTTCTCGAACCGAATCGCGGTGTTCGTCGCGATGTACGCGGTGATATCGAAATTCGTGGAGATGTAGGATGTGTCCGTCGCCGCGCCGGCGAAGCGGGCAAGCTGGGTCCACGGCCCGCCAAACCCGCTGGCCGAGATCTCCAGGTCCACGTATTCGCCGGCTTCCAATTCGTCCCGGCGGTAGAACAGGCTCAACGTCGCGCTCACATGCCCGGACAGGTCGGCCATGCGGCGCAGCCATTGGTTGTCGTTCTGGAAACGCAACTGGAAGGAGCCGGCGTCGTTCTGGACCTGGATCGTGCCGGCGTTCGGGTCGTCTCCGCTCTCCACGCCGCCTTCGCCCCAGGCCGAGGCCCAGCCGCGCGTGCCGTCGTCGCCGGCGTAGCTGATCGCATTGAATTCGTCGCGTATCGTGTTCGTGCCGCCGCCCTCCGGCGATACGATCACGGTGCTGCTCGCCACATAGGTCGCACCCGTCGGGTTCGGGTCGCGCAGTTCGATCGCCGTCTGCCGCACCGTGCCGGTGTTCGAAATCGTGATCGTGTACCGGTTCGTTTCGCTTGGCGCCCAGTCCATGCCCGTCCTGCTCGATGTCTTGGCGACTGTGAGGCCCGCCGTCGCGTTCACGCTGTTTGTCGCGTCGGCGTAGAGCCATGCGGGGTGCTGGTCGCTGCGCATGCGCGCGGTGTTCACCATCTGCGTGGCGGTCGGCGGGTCGTCGACGGTGACGTCCAGCCTGACGGTCATGTTCGTGCCCGGCGGCAGGAAGAACGCTTCGAACAGGGAGGTCGGCGACCATGTGCCGTTTGTCCCGTAGGGGCCGGCATAGTCGATTCGGACGTTGTCGAACCAGACGTAGTCATCCATGCCCATCGTGCCGGAGCACAGCAGCCGCACGGCCGTATTCGTGCCGATGTACGCGGTGATGTCGTGGTTGGTCGAAACATAGGAGCCGTCCGTGCCCGCGCCTTCCAGCCGGAACAGTTCCGTCCACGCCCCGCCTGCGTTCGACGAGGCATACACGGCCACGTAGTCGTTGGCGTCGTCCAGCCCGTCCCGGCGGTAGTCCATGCTCAGCACCGCGTTCGTGTAGCCGTTCAGCTCCGCCGTGCGCCAGACCCCGCAGTCCGCGGCGCCGAGCCGCAGCGCATAGACACTCTCGGGTACCGAGTCGGCATCGATCAGCACAACGGCATTGCCCAGTTTTGCACCATCGGCTTCGCCGAGCTCCTGCCATGAGCCGGCCCAGTAGACGTTGCCGTCGTCGTTCGTGTAGGCTTTGCGATCGAACCGGTCGTAGACCGCGTTGGAGTGCGTGAACGGCCGCCAGACTTCGGCGCTGCGCTCCACGTAGCGTACGCCCCGCGGCAGGATGTCCTCCAGCACGATCCCCGTCTGGCGAAGATCGCCCGTATTGACGATGTCTATCGTGTACGTCAGCACATCGCCGGGATTGACGAGACCCGGCGTGCTCACCGTCTTGCTGAGCGTTATGCCGACGGTGCCCAGCCCCGCGTTTGTGGCGTAGGCATCGAGCCAGTCGGGATGCTGCAGCGCGCGGACCCGCGCGTGGTTGACCATCTGCGTCGCGATCAGCGGGTCGCTGACCGCGCCCTCGAGCGTGACGACCATGGACGTGCCGGGCGGCAGCGAATAGTCCTCGAAAATGGCCGGCGGCGCGAAGCCGTCGTTGGTCACGCCGCCGCCGCCGATCGTGAGCGTGACGTTGTCGAACCAGACCGCGTCGTCGGCCGCCATGCCGGCGCCGGTCGAGCTGTAGAACCGGATCGCCGTGTTGGTCGAGATGTAGGCGGAGATCTCGATGTTCGTTGCGGCGTAGGCCGCGTCGTCGGCGGCGCCCGTGAATCGGGCGAGTTCCGTCCACGCCGCGCCGCCGTTGGAGCTGGCGAAGACCGCGACCCAGTCGGCGGCGTCGTCCAGCCCCTCGCGTCGGTGATCGAAACTCAGGAACGCGTTCGCGTAGCTGGACAGGTCTGCCTCGCGCCAGGCGCCGTTCGCCGCGCCGCTGACTTCGAGCGCATAGGACTCGAGCGGCGCCGAGCCGGTATCGGCCGAGACCGTCACGTCGCCCGCATTGACCCCGTCGGATTCGCCAGCCTCGTGCCATCCTGCGCGCCATCCGACCGTACCGTCGTTGTTGGTGTAGGCGCGCTCGTCGAAGCGGTCGGTGAGCGTGTTGGTGATGCCGATTGGGTAGTAGATTCGTGCGCTGCCCGGCACGTAGCCGACACCGAGCGGGAGTAGGTCTTCGAGGGTCATGCCGGTATAGGTGAGCGTGCCTGTGTTTGCGATGGTGATCGTGTAGGTCAGTGTCTCGCCGCCGCCGAGCAAGTCCGTCGTGCTCGTCTCTTTCGTCAAGCTCAGGCCGCGCCGATTCACGCAATCGAACCCGACCGTCGACCACGCGCCGTTCGTTTCGACGACCGAAACGCCGTTATAGATGCAACTGTTCTGGATATTCGTCGGGAAAGGGTTGAGCACCCGCACGACATAGCTGACGACCGAGGTCGTGCCCACGTCGATCGTGCCGATGTCCGCGCCGCCTTCGTCCAGCGGGAACACCGTTTGGCTTGGCGGCACACTGTCGTCGGCGAACGGTGCGTCGTTGACCGTCGTCGAGCCTTCGGTATACAGCGTGGCGTTCGTCGAGCCGTCGTCGAACAGCGTCACGTTGTGCGCCGTCGCGAAGCCCACGTTCACGATCTCGATCGTGAACTGCAGGCTGTCGCCTGGATTCGGGATTCCGTCGCCGTTTTCGTCGATGAACAGCAGCCCGTGCTTCGTGGCGAGTACGGTCGGGAACGGCAGGATCACGTTGCCCATATCCAGGTACGGATTGGCGGCCAGGGCCGGGACCGGGTCCTCGCCCCAGGCCGTCACGATGTGCGTGCCGTCCGTTGTGTACACGCGCATGCCCGTCTGGTCGTTGTCCGCGTCGTCGAAGAGCTGGACGGACCCGAAGGCGCCGATGTTGGTTGCGTAGTCGTATCGGTTGCCGAGGGGATCGCTGTACGGACCCGTCGCGGGGTCGGCATCGGTGTCGATGTACAAGGTCGTGTCCGAAACGGCCGTTGCCCAGACCGGATTGGCGTTGAAGTGGTTCGTGCCGCCGGTGCTGCCAAAGCCCGGGCCCCAGCCGAGAATGGATGCGGTCGTCAGCGTCGCGCGGGGCGGCAGGCCCAGCCCCCAGTCGTAGGCCTGCATGGTGTCGTAGGCGTCGAAGAGTTGGAGCGCCAGGAATTTCGCTTCGTTCGTGGTCCAGAAATGCGCGCCGGAGTCCTGCGGCATGTTCACCGCGGCCGACGTGCTGTTTGCCGGCACGTTCACGCTTCCGGATCCCGACACGTTCTGGTATTGGACCGTGATCGCCGTCTCGTTCGGGTTGAACAAATAGACAAACGTGCCGTAGATCGTACCGCCGTCGTTCCGGGCGCCGACAGGCGTGTAGTAGTCGGAACCCCACTGGTACCGCGGCCAGAGCGTGAACCAGCGCATCTCGTAGTTCGATCCGACATCGCCGCTGATCAAGTGGCATTGCACCGGCCGCGTCGCCGTCACCGCGGCGCCCGCATAGACGCCGCCGTGCACGTGGTAGACCTGGCCCTCGTTCAGGAAGATGGCCACGTCCGCCGTGCCGTCGTTGTCTTTGTCGATCTCGACGCGCGTGTAGTCGTGCGCCGCCATGACGCTCAGGCCGCAGTATTCGAAGTTCTGGCTCGCGTTCGGCGGCGTGCCAGTCCCGTAGCCGGCCGGCGCGCGATAGACCAGTCCGTACTGGCTTGTGTCGAATACCTGCACGGAACCCGCCAGTACCTCACCGGGCTCGATGGCATACATCGCCCGACTCATCGCGACCGCCTTGGTCACCGAGAACTTGTCGCGACCGTCGTATTCGATGTTCACCTCGTTGCGCGTCACGTCGATCGTCGCCTCGAGATTCACGATATCGCCCGCGTTCACGATGTCGGCGGTGAAGCCGGGCGGGATCCCGTTCGCCGGGTTGTTGTCGCCCCAGACCTCCGAACTCGTCTGCACCGGGCTCGTGATATCGGCCTCATATCCGTCTTCCCAATGGTCGTAGTAGATAATGGTGTTTGTGTGGCTGGGCACGATCGATATGATCGTGCGCATCTCGTTGCCGATGTTGCCTGCGTAGTTGTCGATTGCCTCGAACGAATGCTGCAGATCGTCTTCCGGCAACGGCACGAAGTAGGTCTGGAGTACCACCGCTTCGCCCAAGGGCGGCGGCTCCAGCACATAGCGAAGGACCAGATCGTTGCCGTCGACTTCCAGCGAGTAGGACGGGTTTGACATGCCGTTCACCGTCAGATTGCCCGTGACGACCGCGTAGTCGCTGCCGGGCCCGCCCGCGATCAACGTCCATGTCATCGTGCGATCCGGCTGGAACCCTCCCGCGAGCAGCACGTCCACCGAGCCGCTGCCGGTCACGGCGCCGGTCACGGCGAGCACGTCGTTCGTGCCCGGGCCGGCGACGTCGGCTTGGTATTGCCCGTTCAAAGCAAGCGTAGAGCCCAGCGCGAGCTGTCCTACTCCGTTTGTGGCGGCCGCCGTGACACAGCCGTCCTGCTCGACCGTCACGGCCCCGGCCACAATGCCCGTGCCCCCCAGCGTCCCACCCGCCGTGGCCGTGGCCGAGCCGTTCGTTAGAATGCCGTGCACCAGGAATTGTCCGTTGCTGATTGTTGTGGCACCGCCCGCTACCGAGCCCGCCAGCAATGTCGCCGAGCCGCTTACCACCAGAGCGCCTGGGATCAGGCTGCTTGTGCCGCCGATCGTCGTGTTGCCGTCGAAGACGATCGTGCCGTTCGTCCCCGCGTAGGAGCCGTCGAGCGTGAAGTCGCCCGCGCATTCGAGCGTGCCGGCACCGCTGATTCGCAGCATGGCGCCGGACTCGATCGCGACCTCGCCGTTCACGTCCAGGGTCGTCGTGCCGGCAATGGTCAGAATCCCCGTCCAGACTGAGGATTGGTTGCCGCCGCTGTTGATCTCGTCGAAGAACAGGCCGCCGATCGTCGTGGACGCCGTGAGCGTCGGCTGCAGGCCCTGCCCGTCCAACGGGTCGGCATCGGTAATGCGAACGTCGTCGGTCGCGCCGGGCACACCGTTGGGAGCCCAGTTCGTGGCCGCGTTCCAGTTTGTCGAGCCCGCACCGACCCACTTCTTGTGGGTGTAGACCTCCACGTCGTCGAGTTCCGCAATCGCGGGGTCCGCCAACTCCAGTATCGCACGGAACGCGCCGAGCTGGGCCGGCGATGGATTGTTCATCGGCACGTCCAGCTCCTGAACCGCGTTGTTCAGGTAGAAGTCGTAGGTGTCCGCGGTCTCGTCGATTTCCAGACGGAATCGGTACCAGGTGTTCGATGTATATGACGAGATCGGGCTCACGTTGGCCCAGCCGTTGGTCGTCAGGTAACGGATGCGACCCGTGTTTCCGAACCCGGCACCCACGCGGCGCGTGCCGAATTCGTTATTGAAGAGCGTGCAAACGGCGTTGCGGTCCGTCTGGATCGGGCGGGCCGCCCACTCGACCACGGTCACGCCGCTTGCCACAGGCCCGAACGTGAAATACACACCCTCGTCCTGACCCGACCGCGCCACGCGTGCATACTCGTCTTCGTCGATCGCCACCGATGCGTCCGCCACAACGCTTGTCGTCGGCGTGTTCCAGGACGTCAAGCCAGCAAACGAGCTGCCGTCGAAATCGTCGTCGAACACGTTTGCCCCGGCAGACGCCTGGCCCTGCACGCGCGAAAGCGCCAGCAGCCACGCCAATGCCAGCGCAATCTGCCGCGCGCCCCGTATTGACCAGTTGAACGGTCTCTTCACGATCGCCTGTCCAGTCGGCGCTGCCCACGTTGTCTTCCGCTCCAACTCTACGACAACCCCGATGCATTCTCAATCTAAAACGGTACTATATGTTGTAGGATATGTCTGACGGGTTGCAGGACGGGAGCCTACAGAGAGGTGCCGATTTGCGAGTAAGGGGAACGTCCTGGCAAGCATTTCCATGACCGGTCAGAAAGGGAGAGAGGGCAGCCCTGCACCGGCGACAGGCTGGGGTCGACCTGTCGGCGCGGTGGAAACGGACTGCCCTCACCAAGGAGGATACGATGGCGCCCCACGAACTGCAAACAGAATCATACCGAGCAGAATCGTGCCGAGCCGCGGATCGTCGGAGGCAACGCGGTGTCTCTTCCTGTCTTCTTCTTGCAGATGCCACGCCCGTTCCTGTAGCATCGAGCGATGTCGTTGCCATGAAAGACCGAGCGCATACTGTTTCGATTGTCCACGTGGACGACGATCCGCGGGCGCTGCGCCTGATCGCAGCGTTCCTCGAATCCGTGGGGGGCGTCGTCCGCTCTTTTGAGCGGCCCCGCGAGTGTTTGGCGAGTCTTGCCGCGGAGCCCGCGGACATCGTCATCACGGATCTGAACATGCCGGGGATGAACGGGCTGGACGTGCTCCGGACGATCAAGGCCCGGAGTCCGTCGACGGAAGTCATCATCGCCACCGGCGTGGCGGACAAGAAGAACGCGCTGCAAGCGCTCAAGCACGGGGCGTTCGATTTCTTCGAGAAACCCATTGATCGCGACGAGTTCTTGGCCTCGATCGAGCGGGTGACGGCGTACCACGTGGCCGTACGTGAGCGGGATCGGTTCGAGAAGCAGGTGAGTTTCCTGTCGCGCCGGGAATCGGAGAAATGGGGCGTGCAGGCCTTGATCGGACAGAGCGCGACGTGGCGGAAGGTATTGGAGGAGATCGATGCGGTGCAGCGCAACGACCGCATCACGGTCCTGCTGCTGGGCGAGAGCGGGACCGGCAAGGAGCTGGCGGCACGCGCCATTCACGGGGGCAGCGCGCGGTCGGACCGCCCGTTCATCGCGGTAAATTCTTCGGCGGTCCCGGAACACCTGGCCGAATCGATGTTGTTCGGCCACGTGAAGGGGGCGTTCACGGGGGCGACGACCGACAGACACGGGTCCTTCGAATTGGCCGACGGCGGCACACTGTTTCTGGACGAGATCGGGGACATGTTGCCGGCGGTCCAGGTGAAACTGCTGCGCGTACTGGAAGAACGGGTTGTCGAACCGGTCGGGAGCGCTCGCGCCAGACCGGTTGACATTCGCGTCGTCTGCGCGACGAACGCGGACTTGTCGGAAAAGGTGGCATCCGGTTCTTTTCGGAAGGATCTCTTTCATCGACTCGCCGCGTTCACGATTCGCCTGCCGCCGCTACGGGAACGGAAGGAAGACATCCCGCTTCTGGCGCAGCACTTCGCGGCCTGTCTGTTTGCCGAGATGGGGCAGGCCCCGCGTGAGTTGCCGCAAGAGGTGGTCGCGGCGCTCGGTTCCTATGCCTACCCCGGCAACGTTCGGGAGTTGAAGAATCGCGTCGAACAGGCGCTGGTCCGGGCCGGGGACGGGACGATTACCCCCGCGCACATCCGCGCGAGCGACCCGGAAGCGGCTCGTCCGGCTTTGGCGCCGCGGGAGCCGGCGGAGCCGCGGGCGGCACAACGCACCGACGATCTGCCGTTCGATCTCAAGGATCTCGAGACGCTCGCGATTCGGCGCGCCATGGCCGCGGCCGGGGGGAATGTGTCGGCGGCAGCTCGTCTGCTCGGTATCGGTCGCTCGCGGCTGTATCGGCGGCTGAACGAGGCGTAGCATCTCCAAGTGCGCGCGATGCCGGGTTGGGGGGGCCTCCTCGTCGATCGCAATCGTGAGCGTACTCGTCGAACGGTCCGTGTGTGGGGCCGTCGGGCCTGCGTTGGACGATGACGCTGACGACTACGCTGGATGAGTTCGGACGCCTGCATCGCTCGGAGGTCGGCGTCCCATTCCAAGACACCCGGTCTGCTGTGTCTCGCCGCGATACACATCTCTTCCTTGGCCGATCGGCGGGCGTTCCTCAGCGTGCCGGAGAATCTGACGGCGGAAACGACTGCCATACAGGCCTTGGCGTGGGGTCTGGCGCCGCCGGGCGCTGTCGGCGCCGTGGTTGGCATGCATGCTGCTATGGGTACCAGGCATGGGCAGGTCACCCAGGCAGCATCGCGGGAATATCGCAGGCGCGCGTCGCGCATGCGCGACGCTGGCGTTCTGTCTCTTTGTGGGGCTGATGCCGGGCGACCGCGTGCGGCGCACTCCGAGTGCGCCCATCATGCAACGTACCATCGGCGTCGAGCCTGCCGACGATGAGCGCCGTGCCAAACCGTCGGCCAGGCGTGCATCGCGCGGTCCGGCGTCATCCGACGTCGTGTCCCGGACGCCGGCGCGTGCGTTTTCCTTCGTTCTCGGCGCTTCGGCGGAGGAGTCTACGGCGGCGGGGTCGTGGAGTATCGTGCGCGGAGCCGATGTCCGGATGGACAGAGACCCGAGTCTTGGCACCCCGATCTTCATTCGGAGCACGTCGCGCTACTTGACCGGACCTGCACCGGGTCTCGATGCCGGGCACATCGCGCGTCGGCTTCTCCTCCGGAACCCAAAGCTGTTCATGCTGGAGCCTGCAGACCTTGGCGCGGCCAACGCGTACCTGAAACGCGATTTCGGGACACGACACAACGGGATGCGGTCCGTGACATGGCAGCAGACCAAGGACGGCATCGACATCCGCGGGGCGACGTGGACCATGCATCTGGCGCGAGACGGTTCCGTGATCAATGTCGGCAGCAGGGCGCTGCACCTGCCGGCCGTGACGTTCCGGGATGGCCCGCGGAATATCGATGCGGCCGAAGCCGCGGCTCTGGCAGCTGAGGAAGTGGGCGTCGAGCTGTCCTCTGCGTTCGCCCAGACGGGACGGGCGTTGGGAGCGGACGAACAACAGAGCGTGGCCGGTCCGTCGGAACTTAAGTCGCCCGTGCGGGCAAGACTGGTCTATTTCGCTTCCGGTCCCATGCATGCGGTGCTGGCCTGGGAACTGGTCGCGGAATTCCGTGACGAACAGGAGAGCTTCTGTTTCGTCGTTGACGTCGTGGCCGGCAGGATCTTGGAGAAGCAGTCGTTGACGTATGCGGCGGAACCCGCGACGCTTCTCGTGTACTCGAGCGATAGTCCTTCCCCCCATTCGCCGGGCGAGGCGGAGCCCGCCGGCTACCAGCCGGCGTTGACGAAACGGACTGCGCTAACCCTCGTCGCCGAGTGCACGAACGCTTCGCCGTTGGGTTGGATCCCGGCGGGAGAGAACGAGACGCGGGGCAACAATGTTGACGTCTATGCCGACTGGGACGATGACAACGAGGCGGACGGCGACCGGACACAGGGCGACCCGGCCCGGGTTTTCGCCGCACCGGTGGACTTCACCCAGGCTCCGACAACCTACACGGACGCGGCGGCGGTCCAGGCATTTTACGCGGCCAACGTCTTTCATGACCGGCTGCACCAGCTTGGATTCGACGAGGCGGCGGGCAACTATCAGGTGGACAATTTCGGGCGAGGTGGGGCCGGCGGGGACCCCGTCCGCATCGAGATCCAGGACGGCGCGACGATCACGGACGGGAGCCATCGGAACAACGCAAACTTCACGACGTTCTGCGATGGGACGCCCGGTCGTGTGCAGCTGTACATGTGGGACAGGATGACGCCGCACCGCGACGCGGCGTTCGACACGGAAATCGTTTTCCACGAGTGCGCCCACGGGGTCAGCCATCGCCTGATCGGGGACGGGAGCGGGCTGAGCGGGACCCAGCCGCGCGGGC
>Ga0272441_10002726_pt1 | contig 35215 bp, 43 predicted proteins | sample SSMProp6N_FD_193582 | JGI IMG/M metagenome (GOLD analysis project Ga0272441, IMG submission 193582) | Marine sediment archaeal communities from Little Sippewissett salt marsh, Falmouth, MA, United States - SSM-Prop-6N | ecosystem: Environmental > Aquatic > Marine > Wetlands > Sediment ...
ATGTAGCCATTCGGCCTAGTTCGTGGATAAAACATCAGACATATCTGCGCGGAACGAAAAGAGCCGGAGCCGATTCGGTTTACCCTGCACCCGAAAACCCTCCGTGGTCGCCGGAAGAAGAAGTTCAGATGAGAATGGCGATGACAAAAAACAACGAAAAAAAATATGTTGAATCACAAAATATCGCTACGTGTAATTACGTATCGGAAAAGTCAGCAGACAAACGGGAATGTCAGCAGACAAACGAAAATGTCAGCAGACAAAGGGGATTGTCAGTACCTTCTCCTTCTCCTTCACTTTCTCTTTCACCTTCTCTTTCACTTTCTGAGAAGCAGAAGCATGCGGCGGACGACGACGAAGCGCCACCGGATGCAACCCACGAAGAGCGCCAGATACTGAACCGAATCAAGCCCGTGATGGGTTCAAGGTTCGACTATGTTTCCGACCTGGCCTATCTGCGAAAGCTTTCGGTGCAGTTTCCGGAGCTGCACCTTTACGGGGTTATGGATTCGTGGGCCACCTGGGCGGAGGAGAAGTTCAAAAAAACGGGGCGATTGCCGCCCGACAGCAAGCCCCACAGTCAATGGCTGAACTGGTGCAAGGGCGACCGAAAGCGGGGGCGGAACCTTGCACGCGACAGGCCCGCAGGGGACAGGACGCCAGACGAAATCCTGCGGGAAGCGATGCCCGAGTTCTACAAGTGGGGCAGGGCCGAATCCGCCGAAGGGGTGAACAGCTGTGACGGATGACGACTTTGGAAAATTCAGGGAGCTTATGGACGGCGTGGCGGCGCAATACAAGACGGAGCCCCTTTCGGCTGCGGGGCTTTCGATGATGTTTCAGGTGCTGCGAAAGGTCGGGCTTCAGGATGTGTGCACGGCGCTTATGCGGCACATGGAAATCTGCAAGTTTTTCCCACGGTCGGCGGATATTTTGGCGCAGATCAACGGCACGGCTGCCGACCGGTCATCGGCGGCGTTTCAAAAGCTGCTGGCGGCCCAGAGGCGTTGCGGATATACGGCGTCGGTAAGGTTCAGCGACCCGGCGATTCATTACGCGGTTACGCGCCTGGGAGGCTGGGAGCAAACCTGCACGTGGACGCAGGAGGAGCTGCCGTTTCGCGAGAAGGATTTTGCCAGGCAGTACGAGGCTGCGGAGCGATGGGCGACGTGGAACGAAGTGCCCGGCGTGTTGCAGGGCTACATAGAACGGCTCAACAGGGCCCACGGCGCGGAATTGCCCAAACCGCTGGAAGCAGCCACGGGCCGTCCGCTTGAGACCGGCCCGGACAGGTTGCGGGAGCTGGCCGCCGAAACGGCCGGAGTGTTGGAGGCGAGCAATGCCTAATCGAAATATTCACGAGGTTTGCGGGCACCTGGGGCATACGCCGGAGGTTCACCGCAGCAAAACAAGCGGCCGTGTTTATTGTCGGCTAAGCGTAGCCACGAACAACAGCTACAAGAAAGACGGCGCCTGGGTGGAAACGCCCCCGTCGTGGCACAGGGTGACCATCTGGGGCGAACTGGGGGACCTGGTGTCGAGAGAGTTCGACAAGGGCGGCGCGATCATGGTTCGGGGCAAGAGCCATACCCGAAAATACACCGACAACGACGGGGTGGAGAAATACGCAACGGAGATAACGGCGTGGGAAATCTACAAGCCGGTTTACGTCGCCAGGAAACAGACAGGCCCGGAGCCGGTGGACCCCGACTGCCAGGAGGGGACGCTGGATATTTCCGCTGCTTCGGGGCCGGAAGATATAAACCCCGGCTGGGACGAGCAGAGACCCCGGTTTTAGCCGCATTGCCGGCAGAAAGGACAGGCTAATGAGGGTTTACGAGATACTGACGAACGTTGCCGACATTGTGGAACGCAAGAACAAGGACTACGGCGATTCGTTCAGCAGGACCCGCAGAAAATACGGCGAGGTTATTTTTCTGGCCAGACTCGAAGACAAGTTCAACAGGCTGGAGACGCTTGTGGAGAGCGAACGCGCTGTCGCCGACGAAACGGTGATCGACACGCTTAGGGACATTATCGGTTATTGCGCCCTGGAGCTCTGTTTTCGGGAAGAGGAGCTTGACGCCGACGCCGGTGACGACCTGGACCCGTTCGAAGGGATGGAGCCGGAATGTTGAAGCGTGCGTTCGCCCTGGGCGTTGCGGGTGGTTTGCTGTTCGGGCTGGGGCTTTTCAACGGGCGGATAGCGGAGCGCAATCAATGGGAGCTGGTGACGTTTCTGGCGGAGCATTCGCAGGTTCATCTGGTGCAGCCGGGGGAGACGCTTGAAAGCATAGCGGCGCAGCATCATCCGGAAAGGGCTGCGGACTATGTGGTGAAGCGTATCGGCATGGTGAACATGTGGGAGGAGCCGCCGGAGGAGCTTAAGCCGTCGACTATTGTTTTCGTACCTACGGAGCTTGAACCTTGAGCGGCAAGTGCAGGCGCTGCTCCCACGCTCTGTGGGCCGACGCGGAAACGGGCAGGTGTGGTTGTGGCCTGAATTTTCCCAAGGACGATGGAGACACCTGTTTTTTGTTCAACGCCCTGGACGAAGAGGCGTTTCGCAAGAGGGCAGGCAGATTCGGCTGGCAGGCGCAGGGGGTGCTGTTTTCATGACTCAGGGCTGGCTTGAGCAAGTGGAGTACATGCAGGCCCGGATACGGGAACTTGAGGCAACGGCAGATATGCTGCGTGTTGAAAACAGGATGCTGCGAAAGGCGAAGCAGAACGCACTTGAGGCGCTGGAGATGGCGGCCCGGGGGCGGGGCGTGGCCGAGGGGCCGAGACACTAGAGGGAGAGGTGACCGTATGGGCTTGCCGAAGCACGTTAAAAGGTTCGTCTACGCCGAGATCAGATCTTTGGATTTCTACAGACGGGAGATGGATTTCCAGAAGAACCGCATCGAGGAGATCGGCAGCGACCTGGACGCCGTTATTTTGCCGCAGCAGCCGGAGGGCGACAAGGTGCAGGGTGGCAAGCCCACGGATCCCGCTCAACTGAAGCGGCTGTACCTGCAGGAGGAACTGGAGCAGCGCCGGGAAAGGCTGAAGGTTTTGCAGCGCAAGATGGATATAGTGACCGATGCGCTCAACGTGCTGGACCCGGAGCGAGACCACGCCATACGATGGGCGGCCGAGGCGGACAAGGACCGGGCCCCGCTTTGGCAGGTGGCGGAGCGTTACCACGTGTGCGAGAAGACGATCTACCGCTGGCAGATCGAGGCGGTGGAGAGGCTCGCGCCGTTGATGCTGGGGGTGTTCGGGAGGTGAGGGGGTATCCCTAGACAAAAGGTTTTTTTGGCAATTCTGTGCCAAAGTGGTATATTTTCTTCCAAAGGGGGGGATATAGCCAATGATCCCATATCAAAAAGAGCGGATCGAGAACGCTATTTGTTTTTTTGCCTCCGAGCATCAGAAACGAAGCGAGAAACCTGCCTTCCAGACTTTTATTTACAAATATTTAGCCATGCTTGATTTTTTGAGTATTGAAGAAACAGGTCAGCCAGTGCTTGGTTTGAACTATGTTGCCCTCAAAAGAGGACCTGTACCAGAGGAAATTTACTTCGAAAAGAAGTTTATGAAATCAGACCTTTACGAGTTTGAAAAATGCGATTTGCGAAATAGTGAAGCCCCAAATATTAGGATTGTTAGCACAAAAAAAGACCCCGACATGAGCTATTTTTCAAAAAACGAAATTACGATGATGGAGAAAATCTTAGGTAAGTATGCAAAGCCCCATATTGTTACAGAAGTGGTCAACAACGCAAGTCATAGCATAAGGGCTTATGAGATTGCATGGAAGTCCCGGGGAAATAAAAAATGTTCCCAAATGAGATATGGCGATATGTTTAAAGGTGTTGAAGATAAATCTGTTAGCGAGATGAGCTTTGCAGAGGAGAACTTTTTACTTTATTCCACTTTAGAGGATTGTTAATAATGGAGGTTGGAGATGTCTTTGTCTGCTCCCAGTTTGATGACATAGATATCTCTGACAAAGAAAAGCCAAGATGGTGGTGCATTTATCTAGGGGAGTCCAGCCAGCTGGATTCCCCTTCTATATTCTGTTATTTCCACACTACTACAACCCAAATGGACCATTATGCAACAGGAGGAAATAGAGAACACCATCAAATTATGGAAATTAGTGCAGGTCAGTGGGGGTTTGAGCAGGATTGTCTTATTGATTTTTGTAACCGGCCTTTTTCAAAAGCCCCGAGTTTTTTTCAAGAAAAAGCGATCGTGATAAAAGGGAGAATACCCGAAGATGGTCTTAGACGAATTTATGACTCGATTCTGAAGTCTGATCACTACATCGAACGGATTAAGCATGATATACATCGTAGCTTTAACAACAGTGGAATATTTGGCCTAAAAAGACCCTAGGATTTGCAACAAGGTTTTTACCAGTGGCAAATATCTACAGCTTCATCCCCCGATACACGCTGTCCTTGTCTTCCCGTTTTATCCCTATATACCTTAGCGTTACGGCCTGTGATTCATGGTTGAAGATGTCCTGAATGACCAGGATGTCGACGCCGGATTTGTAGGCGTGGTACCCGAAGGTCTTCCGGAGGGTGTGTGTGCCTATCCTTTCGTCTATTCCTACCCTTTCCGCCGCCTGGCGGATTATTCTGTAGGCCTGAACACGGGAGATCGGCTTCTTCCCCCCGGCTGCTTTGCGGGATGGGAAGAGCGGGTCTTCGAGGTCTAGTGATGCTCTCCGAAGATATTCCCCAAGGGCTGAACGAACCGTGGTGTTGAGTACGAAGTCCTTTACCTTGTTTGTCTTTTCCTCCCGCAGCGAGACCCTTTCGGCGATCCTTGTTCTTCCGTATTGTTCCCTTACAACATCGCCCGTTTTGAGGGCGAGTATGTCGGATATCCGCAGCCCCGAGTTTATCCCCAGTACGAATAGAGCGTGATTACGCAGGCTTTGCTTTCGAAGCAGGCGTTTCATGGCTTCTATGTCGCTTTTCTTCCGTATCGGCTGTACGTGTTCCATGAAAGGTATTCCCTTCTTCTTTAATATCGCTATCCCTTTACATCCCGCTTTAATATGGCTTGATTCTGCAGAGTCGCGCCCGGGGCTTTGCTTGACTTTTTTCCTTGTGGTTGCCGGGTTTTTACGCAGGCTTGGTGAATGTAACAGAATTCCTTTATGTTACCTTCGATACCTTCATAGCATGGGGGAGGATTTACCGGAAGGGTTCGGGGCTCATGATGTCCGAATCATGTCCGAATAGTTGACTTCCTTTGTGGTTTGCTTGTATCGAGCCGTTTTCCACTGCGGCTTCCTCCTTTCAGCCGGGGGCGGTTACGCCGCCGCCCCCATGTAATCCAGGCCTCGCGGTATTTGCCGCGGGGCTTTTTGTTTTGCGGATACAGGCAGGTTACCGGTTGCCCGTGGGGGGCGGCCGGAGGGAAGCACGCCTCACCAAAGCGAGGGGTGGGATCGCGAGGCGTTACTTATATAGAAGAAGGCATCGAAGGGGAGAAAAACGGGTCCTTTCAAGGGTTTATCCCGCAGGGGTCGGGCGAAGCCACGCTGGTGTTCCAGCCACAGGGGGGCTGAAAATCCGTTTCCGTTTCCCCTTTATGCTCATTTTTGGGGTGGTTGGATGGAGTCTATCGAAACCCTGACTATAGGGGGTAAAGACCTGGCGGCGATATTGGGCGTTACTCCGAGGCGGGTCAGGCAATTGACACAGGGCGGCGTTTTTCCTCAGATCGCCAGGGGGAAATACGTGCTTGGAGACGCCATGAGAGCCTATATTTCGCACCTTCAGGAAAAGGCCCGCGAAGCGTCCGTGGACCCCAAGGATCTTCAGAAGGAACTTACCCGACTGCGCCGCGCCCAGGCCGACAAGACCGAGATGGAAGTGAAGGAGTTCAGGGGAGAGCTCCACCGCGCCGAAGACGTGGAGATGATCTGGACCGAGATGCTTTCGAACTTCAGGGCCCGGATACTGGCCATGCCCTCGAAGCTGGCGCCGTCGCTCCACAAGCTGAAAGACCTGAAGGAGATACGCAAGGCGCTGAAGGATGCTTTCAACCAGGCATTACAGGAGTTGAGCGAGTATGACCCGGACCGGATCGCTGAGCGAGCTCGCAAGAAGGGCCGCTAGGGTAGTAGCTCCGCCTCCGGACCTTACGATCTCCGAATGGGCCGATGCTCAAAGACGGCTTTCCAGCGAATCGAGCGCAGAGCCCGGAAGGTGGCGAACCGACAGGGCTCCGTATCAGCGGGGAATCATGGACGCCCTCAACGACCCTGCGGTGGAGACGATAGTCGTCAAAAGCTGCGCCCAGGTGGGCAAAACGGAGATACTGCTCAACGTCATAGGGTACTACGTGGATCAGGATCCTTCTCCGATACTGCTGCTTCAGCCCACGCTTGGCATGGCCGAATCGTTTTCCAAGGACAGGCTGGCCCCTATGTTCCGGGACACTCCGGCGCTGAAGGGCAAGATAGGCGATCCGCGAAGCCGTGATTCCGGGAACACGTTGCTGCACAAGCAGTTTCCCGGAGGGCACATAACCATGGCTGGGGCGAATTCGCCTTCGTCGCTTGCGTCGAGACCTATCCGGATACTTCTGGCCGACGAGGTGGACCGTTACCCCATGTCGGCGGGAACGGAAGGTGATCCCCTTAGTCTTGCGGAAAAACGGACTCCCAACTTTTGGAACCGCAAGAAGGTCTACGTAAGCACCCCGGGCATAAAGGGTCTTTCTCGAATAGAAACCGCCTACGACGGCTCGACACAGGAGCAATGGTGTTTGCGGTGCCCTGCTTGCGGAAAAATGCAGCCGCTTACATGGGCTCAACTGCATTTCGAGGACCTGACGATGGAGTGCGTGCATTGCGGGGCCCGTAACGGGGAAGTCGACTGGAAACGCCAGGAGGGAAACTGGGTTGCCAGGAAAGAAAGCGCCGTTCGCGGCTTTCATCTGAACGCCCTGGTTTCGCCCTGGAAGAACTGGCGGCAGATCGTGGACGAGTTTCTGGAGGCAAAGCGTCTGGGCCCGGAAGGGCTGAAGACGTGGGTCAACACGGTTCTGGGAGAAACGTGGGAAGAAGAGGGCGACTCGATAGAGGTGGAGACCCTCGACGAAAACAGGGAGCGATACGACGCGGAGATCCCCGAAGGCGTGCTTGTGCTTACGGCCGGAGTGGACACGCAGGACGACAGGCTGGAAGTGGAAGTAGTCGGTTGGGGTGTGGGGAGAGAGTCGTGGTCGATACGGTACGAAACCTTCTACGGCGACCCCGGGCGAAAAGACCTGTGGAACCGCCTCGACGAGTTTTTGATGAACACCTGGGCTTTTGAGAGCGGCGAACGCATGGGCGTTTCTTGCACGTGCGTGGACTCGGGGGGCCATTTCACCGACGACGTATACCGGTTTTGCAGGGCAAGGGAGCAACGGAGAATGTTCGCCATCAAGGGCGTGGGCGGCCCCGGCAACCCGATAATCATCGGCAAGCCGTCCAGAAACAACAGACACAGGGCGGCGCTTTTCAGGCTGGGAGTCGATACGGTGAAGGAGCTCTTCTTCTCCCGGCTCAAGGTGGAGGCGCCGGGTCCCGGCTACTGCCATTTCCCGTCCGCAAAGGACAAGGGGCACGACAGAGCCTACTATCTGGGACTCACGTCCGAAAAGAAGGTGCTGCGCTACCGAAAGGGAAGGCCCTACATCGAGTGGGTAAAGCGTGCTTCAGGGGCGCGAAACGAGCCGCTTGATTGCAGGGTTTACGCCACCGGGGCGCTGGAGATTTTCAATCCGGATCTCGAAGCCCTGGCCGCCAGAGCTTCGTCGAAAAAAAGACGCCAGGCCGAAACGCAGCCCGCAAAGGCTAAGAAGCCTCGGCGGCGGGTTATCAACAGGGGAATCTGACGGGGGTGAAACGATGGCCGAATGGACACTGGCCGACGCGCAAAGACACCTTGATGCGTGGCTCGAAGCCGATCTGGCGCTTGCAACGAGCCAGGCCTACAAGATGGGAGAAGTAACGCTTACCAGATCGGATATGCCGACCGTAAAGGACAGAATAGCATTCTGGCGGAGTGAAGTGGACAGGTTGACCTCCGGGCGAGGCAGAGGGCCAAGAGTATTCCGCGTGGTTCCGAGGGATCTGTGATGAGCATTATAGACAGGGTAATAGGGCTCGTGTCGCCCGAACGGGAGGAGCGGAACCTCGCCGCCAGGGTGCGGGTGGGCTACATGAGGCGCGTTACGGCCAAAGGGTACGACATGCACGGGGCAAGCGTGGTGAAGAAGATGCTTCGCGGGTGGCGTACACAGGCCGGCGACCCCGACGACGACATAGTAAAGAACCTGCCCAAGCTTCGCGAGAGGTCGCGGGATCTGTTCATGGGGGTGCCGCTGGCTACGGGCGCTCTGGGGACCATACGAACCAACGTCGTGGGGCCGGGTCTCTTGCCAAACGCAATGATACGGGCGGATATTCTGGGGATGTCCGACGACGCAAAAAGGGAATGGGAGCGGCGCGTGGAGGCGCTATGGACCTACTGGGCCGAGGGTACGGAATGCGACGCCAGGCGGATGCATGGTTTCGGCATGTTACAGGGGCTTGTCATGCTGTCGGTTCTTATGAACGGAGACGCCTTCGTGCTGTTGCCTCTTATCCCCCGCGGAGATTCCCTGTTCGACCTGCGGGTCCGGCTTTTGGAGTCGGACAGGGTGGAAAATCCTTCGAGCAAGCCCAGGGGAAAGGACATTCTGGGCGGCGTGGAGGTTGACCGTGACGGTTGCCCTGCGGCTTTCTGGGTTGCCAACAGGCACCCCGGCGGCAGCGGAGCGGGAAGAATAGAACACAAACGAATACCGGCTTTCGGCGACAAGTCATGTCGTCGAAACATTTTGCAATTGATTCACCCGGAGAGAATAGAGCAACGGCGCGGGGTTCCCGTTCTTGCCCCGGTGATAGAAACGCTGAAGCAGTTGGGCAGATACGCCGAGGCCGAGCTTGCGGCCGCGGTGGTGAGCGGGTTGTTTACGGTTTTCGTAAAAACCCCTGCTCCCACGGAAGCGCTTGGAGAAGCCGTATCCGCAGCCGAACAAGTAGACGCCGACGACCCAATGTCTCTGGAACTGGGGAACGGTTCGCTCATCGGCCTGGCGCCCGGCGACGAGATACAGACGGCCAACCCCGGCAGGCCCAACTCGAACTTCGACGGTTTCGTTACGGCGCTTTGCAGGCAGGTGGGGGCTGCGCTGGAACTGCCCTACGAGGTGTTGATAAAGCACTTTACGGCCAGTTATTCGGCCTCTCGTGGAGCTTTGCTGGAGGCGTGGAAGTGTTTCAAGATTCGCCGGGCATGGCTTGCGGGGTCTTTGTGCCAGCCGATCTACGAGGAGTTTCTGACCGAAGCCGTGGCCAGAGGGTACGTGGAGGCCCCCGGATTTTTCGACGATCCTCTTGCCCGATGGGCGTACAGCCGGGCCGAATGGCACGGGCCTTCGCAGGGGCAGCTTGACCCGCTGAAGGAAGCCAAGGCGGCAAAGGTGCGCGTGGACGAAGGGTTTTCGACGCGGGCCCGCGAAACGGCCGAGCTCACCGGCGGAGACTTCGAGGCCTACAACGCACAGAGAGCCAAGGAAGAACGCCTGCGAGAAGAAGCCGGGCTGTTTTCTCCGGAAGTTTCGCCGGATCCGGACGAAAGCGGGGGTGGTGATGAAAAAGAAGATCAAACCGAATAGCAGCAAGGCAGGCGGGCGAGGGCCCGCTTTTTTCATGCATTCGAATCCCTGGAAGGGAGGTGCGCAATGAAGAGATTCTGGGAGTTTCGCGCCCAGGAAGGCGCAGACGAAGCCGAACTGCTGATCTACGGAATCATCGGCGACAGCGAATGGGACGACGTGTGTTCCAGGGAATTCGCCGACGATCTCAAGGCGGCGGGTTCGGTAAAAAGCATCCGGGTAAGGATCAACTCGCCGGGCGGAAGCGTATTTGCGGGGCAGGCCATTTACTCGTCTTTGAAACGCCACGAAGCAAGGGTAACGGTTTACGTGGACGGGCTTGCGGCTTCGGCGGCCAGTTTCGTTGCAATGGCCGGCGACAGGGTGGTAATGCCCAAGAACGCCTTGATGATGATCCACAATCCTTCGGCCCTTACATGGGGCGACGCCGACAAACTGCGCAAGGACGCCGAAATGCTGGACAAGGTGTGCGAAACGATGATCGCCGTCTACATGGAAAAGACCGGTCTGGCCGAAGAGGACGTGAAGGAACTGCTGGACGACGAAACATGGATGACGGCCCAGGACGCCGTCGACTGGGGTTTCGCCGACGAGGTGGAGGGCGGGATGAAAATAGCCGCCTCGATCTCCGGGGAATACCTGCTGGTGAAGTCGGCCACGGGAGAAGCGAAGCTGTCTCTTGCCGAAGCCAAGATGCCGGAGAAGCTGAAACTGAGAATATCCGAATCGGGCGCCGAAGCCGATGCCGGGGCCAAGGCGAAACCGACGAAAACGCCTGTGAAGGGAGAAACGAAAATGACGCTTGAAGAACTGGCCGAACAGGAACCGGAACTGCTTGAGGAGATAAGGGCCGAAGCGGCCGGGAAGGCTACGGAGGCCGAGCGTGAAAGGATACGGGCCATAGAGGAAATGGCCGTTTCGGGGTTCGACGACCTGATAGCCAAAGCCAAATTCGAGGAGCCCGCAACGGCCGAAGCGGTTGCCGTGAAGATCGTAAGGGCCCAGAAAGTAAAGGGCGAGAAGAAACTCGAAGACATTCGCTCCGACGCCAACGATCTGGGCGGGGTGGCTCCGGGAGCCGCCGACACTGATACGGGAGACTCCGGAAAAGCCGAAATGGAAGAGAAGGCTACGGCTATAGCCAAAGGCTTCAGAAGGAGCAAGGGAAGGAGTGAAACCGAATGACCGAGACATATACCCCCGAGAACCTTTTTGCCGGAAACGGAATGTCCGTGGTTTCCGGTACGGTGACCCTCGTAACGGGGCAGGACCTTGAAAAGGGTTCGGTTCTGGGGAAGGTGACCCGTGAAGCCGGAGCACCAGCTTCGGAAGGCAACAGCGGCGATGGAGAGGTGACGGGCGTAGCAATGGGGGCCGCCACGCAGCTTGGCGATTACACCCTGATCTGTACGTCCGCGCCTACGGAGGCTGGAGCCAACGACGCCGGGTTCGCAGTGTTTGCGCCCGACGGCAAGCGACTTGAAGACGCTGTGCAGGGTGTGACCTACGGCAACGATCATCTGGGCTTTACCATCGGGAACGCCGACGAGGCGGATTTCGCTGTCAGCGACAGTTTCACCATACCGATAACCGCCGTGGACGACGAGTGGAAACTGGTGAACAGCGCAAACGTTGACGGAAGCGCCGAGCCAAGAGCGGTTCTGGCGGCCGACGTAGACGCGAGCGAGGAAGACAAGACGGCCCCGGTGTACCTGACCGGTGAATTCAACGAGGAAGCCCTGACCTTCGGCGGCACGGACGACGCGGACACGCACCGCGAAGCCCTGCGCGAGCTGGGGATATTCCTCAAGACCATTGCCTAGGGAGGCGTCGAAATGATCAGCATTTTTGAAACCCGAACCATGCTCAAGGCTCTGGAGCAGACGCCCAGGCCAAAGACGTTTCTCCGCGATATGTTCTTCGGCAGCCAGGAGTTTTCAGACACGGCAAAGGTAGACATCGACATACTCAAGGGTCGCCGCACCATGGCGCCGTTCGTTTCCCCCGTTCTGGCCGGAAAGGTCGTAGCAAACAGGGGATTCACCACGAACACATTCGAAGCGCCGCTTCTGAAGCCCAAGAAAAGCACCACAGCCGAAGACATAATGAACAGGATGCCCGGCGAGGCGCTGTATTCGGGGAAATCGCCCGACGAAAGGGCCGCCGCAAAGCTGGGCCGCGATCTGGAGGAGCTGGACGATTCCATCACGCGCCGCGTGGAGTGGATGTGCTCGCAGGCGCTGTTCGAGGGCAAGGTGCAGATAAAGGGAGACGGGGTGGACTACGAGATAGACTTCGGCGTCCCCTCCGAAGACCTTAGCGGTGCGGCTCTTTGGGACGCGGAAGGTTCGAACCCCATCGACTCGCTCAGGCTGCTTCACCAGGAGATAGTAAAGGATTCGGGCGTCAACCCCGACGTGTGCATTCTGGCTTCCGACGTGGTGCCCTATTTCCTGAATCACGCCAAGGTGCAGAGCCTTCTGGACAAGCGACTCATCAACACCGGCCAGATAGACCCGAAGCAGCTCCCCAACGGGGCCACTTACCTGGGCTTCCTCAACGAACTGGGCCTGAACATCTACTCGTACCTCGACTGGTACGTAAACGACTCGGACGTTGAAACGCCCATGGTTCCCGCCAAGAAGATCCTCGTAGGCTCCACCAGAGCCCAGACCGTGGTTAACTACGGAGCGGTGGTGGTAAAGGACGATTCCGGCCAGATGGCCACCTACATGGCCGACCGCGTGCCCAGCTCGTGGGTGGATGACGACCCGGTGGTCAGGTGGGTGCAGCTCCAGAGCAGGCCGCTTCCGGTGCCCACGCAGGTTGACGCCTTCTGCAGCGCGACGGTTATCGGCTGATGATACGCGCAAAAAATCGAATCAGAACGATAGACAGGCTGTACGGGCCGGGCGATGTGTTCGGCCTGTCGGCCGCCGAAGAGGAAAGGCTTGTAAGGCTGGGAGCGGCCGAGTTCGTAATAGACGATCCGCCCGCTGCGCCTGCGCCTAAACCCGAGCCTGAAGTCCCGGTGCAGCCTGAAGAGCAAACCAAGGCCGAAGCAACGGAACCGGAAACACAGGCAGAACCTGAAGAGCCCGAAAAGCCGCCCACGGGAAGCAGAAAGAAGAAGAAGGGCAAGACGTGACACTACGTGAACGGATCTCGGCAGACATGGCCCAGATACTGACGGGCGAGTTTGCAGAAGATGTAACCATAGGGGGCCGGACGGTGAAGGCCGTGGTTTCGAGGGAGCCGGCCCCCGAACCCGGCAACGAGATAGCCTCCGACGGCAGTTCGGCAAGGGCGGTCGTCTACGTTGCCGCCGCCGATTACCCGTCTCCGGCAAGGGGAGACCTGCTGACCGACGCCTCTGGCGTGGTCTGGAAAGTGGTACGGTCTTCGCCGTTACCGGGGTTGTCGCGGGCGGTTTGCGTTTCCGACGAAAACCCGTGGGGGTGAGGCCATGCAGACCAGGGTGGAGATAACCGACGAAGCAAGCCCCTGGCTTGAATGGGCGGCGAAGAACTTCCCCGGGTTTACGAAGTCGGCAGTGAAAAGCGCCGGGTGGTGGATGTCCAAAGAGATAAAGGCGGGGATAAGGTCCGGCGCTCCGGGCGGCAGGGCCTACACGCCCAAGATGCCAGCCAAACGGCGGCGGATGCTTGAAGCCGGTTTCGGGGGCAGGGTCAAGCGCTCCTATCCGTGGCTCGGGCAGTTGAGAAAAGCCGTGGGGTACCAGTACGTAAAGGGCGAAAACGCGGTAATCGTGGGGCCGCTCAGCCCCAGCGCGGTAAGGATGTTCGAAAAGCACGAGGGCGGGTTCTCGCGCTCGGTTTCCAAACGTATGCGCAAGGCGTATTTCGCCGCGGGCGTGGGCATGAAAACAGGCACGGGCAGGGTGAGCGTGCCCGAAAGGCCCACTATAGACCCCATTTACGAAAAGTTCGGGACCAGGATTCCTTCATACGTGGAGGAAAAACTGTGGGGGTACCTTACGGGCAACTCCGCCCGAAGCAGGCCAAAAACGAGGCGAACGTACAGCGTATTCAAAACATGGTTCTAGGAGGTGGCGGCTTTGTTCAGAGACATAGCGCTGGAACTGCTTGCAAAGATTAGAGACGATGGGGCCGTCGCCTCCTGGTGCGCTGCCAACGGGGGCAAGCCCATTTCGCTTTTTCTCGGGGTGGGCGGTACGCCGGAAACGAACCCCAAGGCGGAAGACCTGCCCCTTGCGATAGTTACTGAAGGCACGGTTACCCACGGCCCGGCGGGGAGGCCTCAATCGGCGGTGATCACCCTGGGGTGGGACGTTTCGGTTACGGGGGAGACGGAGACCGACGGCATACGCGAGGTGTCGGGCGCCAAAGCGTCGGAAGAGCTGGGCAACCTTATAGCCGCGGCGATAAACACGGTGGAGCGGGAGTATTCGGTCACCTCGGTGGAGATGACGCCCGCCACCACGGGCGAATGGGCCCCGCGCTTCCCCGGCGTGATGATCGTTTCGCTGGAGTTGCGGTGAGGGTTTTCGACCAAGGGGATGTTTGCCCCGGAGTGGGTATCTCCGTTTTGTCCAGGTTTTCAGGGAAAAGCATCAAATTTGTCAAGCGAGTTCTGAAGTCATTGCTTTGCCGATGTGAAGCTCGGGTTCTTGGGTTACAATTCATATGGATATTTGTCTTTGATCCCAAGACGGGGGTTTCCCATGCGCAAAGTTTTTCGAGAGCCCAAATACCAGCGCTATGCAATTGCCAAATCTGCGAAGTTGATGCGCAGACGAAATTCCCGAAACAAGCACAACAAGGCAGTACGGATAATCAGAAACCAGCCTGAAAGAGACAGATACAAGAGGGAAAACAGGAACAGGCTTAACCAACTGCGGCTTAACAAAGCGAGGGGGCGAGAGGAAACAATCGTAGCCCCGAAAAAATTCAGCCTTATAGAAGAAGAAGAGCCTTACCCCACTTTTACGTTTTTTTCCCAACTGTGGGATTTTTTGTATGAAGGTTTTCCGGTCCTGCTGGACCTGAAGGATGTAGAGGAAATGACCCCAGAGGTTATTCTTTATCTTTTGTCGATAATGGAAATATTCAAATCCAGAAACGCTCTTCAGGTAAGCGGCAATTGCCCTAAACATGAAAAATGCAAAAAGGTTTTTCAACAATCAGGGTTTTACCAGTACGTGCAATCGAATTTCAGGCAAACTCAATGGAACAAAGAAATATTGACAATAAGGCATGGGAAAAGCGTAATTGGAGAAATTGCAAACGAGGTAGGAGAATTTGCAAAATATCATTTACCGGAGGTGCCTTCCTCGGCTCTCAAGGCTTCGTATAGAATCTTGGCTGAGTGTATGGGGAATACCAAAGAACACGCATACGCCACAATAGATTTTCCGGGGAACTGGTGGATGATGGCTTACGCCAGGGAGAACGATGTCCTTTTCTGCATTCTGGATAACGGCAGGGGAATACCTAAAACGATGAGAAAAAGGTTTGGAGAAAAATTTTACAGAAAGGAATTCGAGCTGATTTCTTCCACTATGAAGGGGGTTTACAAGGACCGATTCGTACGATCCTCTTCAGGGAAACGAACCAGGGGGAAAGGGCTACCGGCTATATACAGGCCGTATGCTTCCGGGATAATCAAGGATCTTACGGTTGTGTCGGGAAAAGGATTCGTTCCGTTCGCGAAGGGGCAGAACCGAGAGTTGGAGAAGCCCTTCAGGGGAACTATGGTGAGTTGGACCTTGCCGAAGGGTTTCATGGGAGGCTAGTCGTATGAAAAAGATCGTCATCGCAAAAGATTTTTCCGTTACCCCGGGTTTTCGTTACGAAACCGACGGCCCAAAATCGGGAGAAGAATTTCGCAAGAAATTCTTGGAGCCGCTTTTCGAAGACGAAGAAAGCGACGAACAGATTTTAATCGATCTGGATGGAGCCGCTGGATATGCCACCTCTTTTTTGGAAGAAGTTTTCGGGGGCTTGGCCAGGAAATACGGAGTGGAGGTTTGTATAAGAAGACTTGAAATCAAATCCGATGAAGAACCATTTCTCATTGATGAGATAAATGAATATATTGAAAATGCTGGGGCGTAGAGTTGTACCAATTTTTTGTTGTCTGACTGTTTTTGTCCTGGGGTTTGTCGTAGGTGTGGGGCGAGAAAATCTATTAAAGATACCCGATTACTTTTTCAAAATGAATCTTGCCGAGCTGTTGAACTTTGCGGTTCCGGCTCTTACGGCGTTGATAGTGGCAACTATTGTCAGCGACAAGAACAGTAAGATTTTGAGAAGAAGAGAGATTCTTGATTCTCTTTTGGCTAAATTGGGTGACGTTCTTGAGTCAATTGATTCGGAAGTAACAAAGTATCAAGAAACACATAGACAACAGGCCCAACAAATAAAATTAACTTCAGCGTTTGGCTTGCCCTACAGAGAAAGGCCTAAAACCGGAGAGATTATCTCTTTGTTGAAGAGATCCGGGATGCTGGTCGCTCATTTGGAAGAAGTACAAAAAGAGTTTTCTGTTCTCAGCGCATCATTTATAGGTAGAGCAAAAAACGATGTTATGGAATTACGAAAATTGTTAACAGAAGAACCCTTCGGAAACAAGGCTATTCCTGAAGATCGCTGGAAGAGGTCTCTGACTTTGCTTAATTCTTTGCAGATGGGTATCAGCAGAGAAAGAATATCTCTCTACAGCTAATAAATTCTGGTTTTTGCAAAACAGTGAGGTGATTTGATGGTTTTGGTTGCCGCCGCCGAAAGGGTTATGGACCACGGGTCTGATTTGTCTTTTTATCCAAACTCGTTTCTTGCTGCTATCCAAGGGAAGTCATTGGATATTATAGATATATTTCTAACTTTTTTGCTATCCGCATTAACTCTGTTTGTTCTTTGGAAGCAACACAAATTACAACGAGTTTTGGCGCAGAAAGAACTGTTTGATTCTCGTTATAAAATCTTCAATGGCTTTATGACGTTTATTGATGAAATTATGTCTGAAGATGGTTTTGATGAGGAAAGGATGAATAAGTTCCGTCTTGACACTCTAGAAACGGTTTTTTTCTTCAATGAAAATGATCAGATTGAAAGAAAAAAAGTGGAAGTATGGGAAAGAGCAAGAAGTCTCCTGCGTATTAGGGAAGGAAAAGAAATACCGTCTCTTAGATCTAGATTTGCTTATGAGGTGACATGCAACGACGAAAACACACTTCGTGAACAGTTTGGAGAAGTCCGAAATGATATAGAACAAATTTTTTTAAATATCATTCGAATCCAGTAGTATCAAGGACGTTTCCCAAAAAAGACATGTAACAGAAAAGGGGCGTGCCGCAAAAACGCGCCTTTGGGTGATAGAAATGGATGTAAGGGTGTTCTTTCAGAGGCGGGGCGCGAGATGCGTAGCCCATCGGGAAGGGGCGCCCTTTTTTGATGGTTGACACCAAAACGGACACATGTTACAAAAATGACGCAAGCAACAAGGGTGTGCCGCAAATAGGCGCACCCGGCGAGGAGGTGTCAGCCTGGCCAATTTGCTTACAGTAACAGAAGCGGCAAAAAGGATTGGGGTTTCTCGTCAAACAATTTATCGGTATGTAGAGAATGGGGAGATGAAAGCCGTTCTTGTAGGGCCGAAAAAGGTGATGCGAATCCCCGAGGAAGAAGCGGAACGATTGAAACCGCAGGAATATGAACCCAAATAAGTAAGCCCTGAATGAGCTCTCCCGACCAAGAGATCCGCTCAAACAGGGCCCGGAACGGAGGAAGCCCTCCGCTATAAACGCATTTTATCATACTTTGACCTTTCTTTTCTTCATGCTACAGCCGCATGAAAGCGCACAGAGGGCGTTCTTCCGTGGACACGGAAGGAGGTCCTTTTTTTATGCCCGAATGCAGGGTAAAGGAAATGACGGTAAGCGAAGGCGGCGACGTGGTGGTGGGTTTTCAGGACGGGGCGGTTCTGGTGGTAAGGGGCGGGCAGGTCGACGTTTTTTGTCCACCGGCGCTTGAAGGCGAAAAGTTTCAGGAGTTCGAGGCCTATGCGGATGCGGCAAAAACACATCTTGAGAGGGAATCGTTTCCCTGGAAGGAGGAAGTTCAATGGAACGGAAGGAAGTTGCGTCTATAGAAAGAACGGAACTGATGCCGAGGGTGTTCGACTTCGAGAAAAACGAGGTGCGGATACTGCTGGGCAAAGACGGAGAACCGTGGTTTGTGGCCAAGGATGTTGCGACGATTCTAGGGTATCTCCGGCCAGAGAACGCGGTAGCCGTGCATTGCCGGGCCAAGGAAAAGTACAATCTGGGTTACTCCCCGAATCAGGGAGGAACCCCGATTGTAACGATAATCCCCGAGCGAGACGTTTACCGCCTGATAATGCGGTCGAAGCTTCCATCGGCTGAACGTTTCGAGGAATGGGTAGTGGGAGAAGTATTGCCCGGCATCAGGAAGACGGGGCATTTCTCGATAGAGGAAGTCGGGCGCAAGGACCTGGCGCTGATGATCATACAGGCCGAAGAAGAACTTGAAGCGACAAGGGGGCAGGTAAAGCGGCTTGCTCCCAAGGCAAAGGCGTGGGACGAGACGTGCGAGGACGGTACGGCGATGTCCCTTTCGGCGGCGGCGAAGGAGCTGAAACACCTGGGCGTAGGCCCCCGGACCATCTTCCGCAAGCTTTCCGAACGCGGCGTTATCTACAGGCTGGACGGCGACTGGGTGCCGAAGCAGGTGTACATGGAGCGAGGGTTTTTCAAGGTTACGCGGGTGAACGTGGTTATAGACGGCGAGCCCCGAAGCCACAGCAAGACGCTGGTTACGCCCAAGGGGCGCGATTTTCTGGTGAGGATGCTTTCGCCCTGGGACGCCGAGGGACGGGAGGTAATAAACATATGAGCGATATGCAGGCTTCGCTTGGAGTAGTGGTACGGGACGAGAAGGCAGTAGTGTCGAGCAGGGATGTTGCGAGGATCTTTGAAAAAACGCACGGAATTGTGACGAGAAGCATAAGGGACCTAATCAGTAAATGCAGCCCGGAATTCGGTCAGCTCAATTTTGCATTAACCACCTTTAACGATTCACAGAATAGAGAACAAGAGGAATTCCTTTTGTCGAAAGACGGATTTGTCCTTTTGGCAATGGGTTACACCGGCGAAAAGGCTATGAAATTCAAAGAAGCATATATCGCCGAATTCAACCGGATGGAGGACATCCTCCGCAGGGGGGACCTGGACGCCAGGGCGTGGAGAAAGCTTGCGGTGCACGACCGCAATTCGCGCGCGAGATCGGCGGCCCTGCTAATCAACACCTTGCGGCTTTTGGGCGACGCGCTTTCGGCGCCGTCGAAGCAGGTGGTAGCCAGCGAAATGACGGTATTGCTCTGCGGGAAGAGGCTGATAGAACTTCCCCCGGTGAAGAAGTCGTTCACCGCTACGGAGATAGCCGCCGAAGCAGGGGTTTCGGCATGGAAGGTGGGGCATCTGGCCAACCTGCACGATATCAAGACCGAAGAGTACGGAATGAGCATTTTGAGCAAGTCGCCGCACTCGGACAGGCAGGTGGTGGCTTTCATCTACAACGAGGAAGGGCGCAGGAAGCTGCTGGAGATTCTGGCCAGCGAGGAGTGCGCGTAATGGCCGAAGGACAAAGCAATAACGCCAGGGCCCGCCGATTCGGCGGGCTCAACTTTTGAAGGGGAGTGAAGAAAGATGGGAACGAACGTAAAGAACCCGGTCGACATCATCATAGGAACCGGCAGGCTGTACGTGGACGGGGTGGACGTGGGGCAGCTCGACGGCGAGGTGGAGTTCAAGCACGCCAAGACCTACTTTGAGAAGAAGGCGGGCTTCCCGGCCGCGACTATTCTGAAGATTTTGCAGGAAGAAAGCTGCGTGACAACCGTTTCGCTGCTTGAGGCCAACCTTGCGCGGCTGCGAAGCATCATCGACGAGTATCCGGAGTACGTAGAGGAGGCAGACACCGCATCCGTGGAGGATGAAGTGGTGACGGTGCAGGCCGCCAAGAACTCGATGCTGGCGCACGATCACCTGGCGGCTTCGGTAACGGTGACGGATTCGGAAGACGGCGCCCTGACGGAGGGCGTGGACTATTACCTCGACAGGCTGGACGGGCAGATATGCCGCGTGGCCACTTCGACGAACATAGAGGACGGCGACACGGTGAAGGTGAGCTACGACTACGCTGTCTACGACGCATCGGGGTTCAGTTTCGGCGGCGCTTCGTCGGAATCCACTCCCCACCTGCTGGTGTTCGTGCACAAGCGGCGCGACGGGACATACCGGGTGCTGAAGATATGGAAGGCCAAGCTGGGCGGAGATTTCGTGCTGGGGTTCAAGGACAGTTCCGAAAGCCCTGTGGCGCTGGAGATATCGGCCGAAGCCGACTCCGCCAAGGCGGCGGGGCAGCAGTTCGGCCTGGTGTTCGATACGGAGACTCCGCCCTACGGCGGGTGGTGATGAGGGGTGAAGGATTTTCCGCGCCCCGAGCCGGTTAAGGTAAAGATATTCGGCCGGGAGCACGAGCTGCACCGGCTGACCAGGTCGGACGTGTGGAACCTGGCCGGAGCACTGACTGACGGTTTGCAGGACGGTCTGGAAGCCCTGACGGGAAAGGGGATCCCCGTGGCCGAAGCTGTGAAAACGGCTCTTTCGGGCGGCGGGCCCGCTCTGGCAAGGCTGCTTGAGATGAGCTTCCCGACGTTTGAGGAATGGGAGCAAATGCCGGTTCGCCACGAGCTTGCGCTGCTTGAAATGGTGTGGGACGAAAACGACATGGCGGGCATAGTAGATGATTTTTTCGACCTGGCGGGGAAGATGGCGAAGTCCTCGAAAAGGATAGCGACCCTGAAGTAGAAGGGCTGGAGTGGCCGATCATCCTTTTGGCTTTGAGGTCTTTCGGGATAGACGAGGGCGAGCTGTTCGACCGCATGACCTACTGGCAGAGCAAGGGGTACGTGAGAGCGGTGTTTCCCGCCATGGCGAGGTTCGCAAGGTTCAAGGCCGGGAGCGTTGTTTCGGAGATGTTTCCCGGCAAGGGCGGGGAAGACGAAGCGGGCCAAGGCAGCACGGTGGACGAAATGGTAGAGATGGGGCTTTTCGGGCGGGGCGAGGGGTGATTCCCTCGCCCTTTTGCTTGCCGGAGGGGGGTTCGGGATGGCCGGACAGAAGAAGGTACAGATCAAGATATCCGCAGAGGCCCAGGAAGTGGTTTCGGCCCTGAATTCCGCCGGCAAGAAACTGACGAAGTTCGGCGTATCGGCGCAGCGCATGGGGCAAAGCCTGGGCTCCGCGTTCAACCCGCTGATGAAGGCCGTGGCCACGGTTTCGGCCGGGCTGGTTGCGGCAGCGGGGGCCGTTTCGGGAGCGTCGCTGCACATAGGCGGTTCGTTCGAGGATTCGATGCTGAAGGTAAAAGGCGTGGCCAGCGCCACCCGGGAGGAGTTCGAGGTTCTTTCGGGCAAGGCGCGGGACATGGCCGCGGATATGCCCGTTTCGGCCCAGGCGGTGGGGGACGCCATGTACTCCATGGCATCGGCGGGCATGTCGGTGGGCGAGATACTGGACTCGATCAATTCGGTTGTAGCGATAAGCGTTTCACAGGGGTACGAACTGGGAGCTTCGGCCGACGTGGTGATGGCTACGTTGAGCTCGTTCGGGTTAGAAGCCGGAGAATCCGCACGGGTTGCGGACGTGTTTTCGAACGCGATCAGTTCGTCGCAGCTGAATATGGAGAAGCTGGCCTACGCCATGCGGTACGCCGCGCCGGTGGCCAATTCGCTGGGCGTTAGCCTGGAACAGACGGTGGCGGCGATGCAGGCGCTGGCCGATGCGGGGTTGCAGGGCGAACAGATAGGTACTTACCTGCGGGGAATCATGACTTCGATCGTTTCGCCTTCCGGCGAAGCCGAACGCAGGCTGAACGAGCTGGGCGTGGCCACGCGGGACGCGGGCGGAAGCCTGAGGAATTTCGCCGAGGTTCTAAGGGATTTGAAGACCGCCGGGGCGTCGGGCGAGGATTTCGTGACGCTGTTCGGCAGGGAACTTAGCGCGGCGGGGGCTATTCTGGTATCGGCGGCGGATGATCTGGGCGAGTTTGAGGAAGGCCTCCGCAACGTGGGGCGGACGCAGGAATTGCTGGACGAGCAGATGAAGAGTTTCGTCAACGTGGTGAGGTCGCTGAAAAACGCGGTTTCGGAAAACTTTCTGGTGGTGTTCGACGGTATAGGCGAAAGGGCCAAGACGCTGGCGACTACGCTGGGCGATCTGGCCAGAGCGTTCGCCGACTGGAGCGGCGAGACCGACGCGGCCGGGAAGGTGGTAACGGCGTTTTTCGAGGGTTTCGGGCTTGCTATGCCGTCGGTGGAGAGCTTTAGAAAGGCCCTCGACTCGGTGGACGTGGAGGCCGTGGCGCAAAAGTTCCGCGATCTGGGCGAGGGAGTAAAGGCGCTGTTCGCGAGCTTTAAAAACATTGCCGAAAAGGTGCCGTGGAAGGCCATAGCCGAAAATCTGGACACGATCACCGGAATCATAGTGGCAGGGTGGGCGGCCGGAAAGGTTGCCCTGATAGCGGGCGGCGTTACCGGGCTAGCCAGAGCTTCCAGAACGCTGGCCGACGCCGTGAAGGCGGTTGCCGTGGCCGAAGCGGCCGCGGGAGGTACGGGGATATTGAGTTCCATGGCGGGGTTTGCCCCCAGCATGGCGGGGATCGCCACGGCGGGAGCGACGGCGCTGGCGATAATAGCCGCGTTTCCCACAAAACTGGGGGACTCCACGGAAGAGCTGGACAAAATGCGGGCGGCGCTGGAAGGCGACAGGGAAGCGTTCGAGTCGCTTCCGGATTCTGTTCGCGATTTCATGCAGTCGGTCTACGACATAGACGCGGGGATCGAGCAGGCCGAAAGGGCTTCCGAGGCGGCGGAGAAACTGAAAAGCCTTTCTTCGGCCATGGGCGAGACGCTGGGCCGGGTATTCGAATACTACGAAGACGAAAGCGCCGCTGCGGCCGCGGTAATGGAGACTTTCGGCGAAGACGTGCGGGAATACCTGGTGCTGGCCGGGACGGAAGGCGTGAAGGAATTGCTGGCCTCTCTGCAAGGGTTGGGGCCGGAAGCCGAGGCTCTGGCCGCAGACGTGATAGGGAGAGTAGAAAACGAACTCAAGCGCGGGGCCGAAAGCCTGGACCTGCTGAACGAGAGTATGGGTTCCGCCGTGCAGGCCATCGTGGCCGCATACGAAGACCAGGGAAAGGCCGCGTCGCGGGTAATGCGGCAGTTCGGCGACGACATACGAACATATCTGGCCGACGCAGGGGTCGATGGTGCGAGCAGGATAAAGGAAGCATTCGCCGATCTGGGCGAGGATGTCTCGGCCGTGATGGACGACGTGGTTTCGCGAGTGCAGGAGGGAATGACGGAAGCCTCGCAGCCGCCGAAGCAGACGGAGAGCTACGCAGGTTCGGTGGGGCAGGCTGTAAAGCAGGCGGTGGTGGAGTTTACCGCCTACGCAGCCGATCTGGTGAACAAGACCAGGCAACTGAAGGACGAGTTCGGGCTTTCGGGAGAAGAGGCCGGAGAAGCGCTTGAAGAACGGCTGAACGCGAAGATGGAAGAGATAGCCGACAAGCTGGCGGGCAAGTTCGACAACCCGGCGCTGAAGACGATTCTAAAGGATACGTTCGCCAACCTGGCCGAGCAGGCGGGCGGCGGTTTCTATCGCAATCTCAAGGGCTACCTGGACAGGGCCCTGGGAGAGGCCGAGGATGCGGCGATGTCCCTTGACCAGCGCATAGAAGCGCTGCGGATGAATGCCGAAAGTGAAAACAGGGGTGAATGGAAAAGCGAGATCGTCAGCGAAACGCCGGACAAAACGGTAGTGCAACTGACAAACGGCGTTACTTATCTGTTTGAAACATTGCAGAAGGCCAAAACAGAGGTCGACGGCATGGGGTTCGAGTCGCTGGTCAGATCGCTGGGCGATATAAAGCAGAACGTGGCGGAGGCGTTTTCTCCGGATAATCTGGATGCTTCGGGTATGGCGGCGGATGTTTCGAGGGCGCTTCAGTCGCTTTCGACTCCCGCAGAGGCGGCCGGACGACGGATAGGGGAGAACCTGCGCAACGGCATCATGAACGGGGTGAACAGCGCGGTAAATGAAGCCAAGGCGGCGCTTTCGGGAATAACGGTCGGGGTGTCCACGGCCGGGGGTTCTACGCTGACCGACGCAATGAGAGGTGAAATCTGATGGCCTTCGTTTTGGGCGGCGTTACTCTGGATTGCCCGCCTCTCCTTGAAAACTATCGCGTGGAGCGGGAGATCGTGGCGGGGCGGGAGGCCACGGCGCTTTCCGGGGCGCCGCTTTCGCTGGGGGTTATCCGGAAGCGGGTGTGGACCCTTACTTTTTACCCCGGTGAAGGTTACGAAGCCATAATGGCGATGCTTGACACCCAGGTTTCGTTCGTGGATCACGACGGTTCCACATATCTGGTGAAGGTTACCGGCGACGGCTCCGTTTCGGGTTACCCGGTGTCTCAGGTGGGCAAGCTGACCTTGACGCTGAGGGAGGTGTAGCCGTGCCTACGGGTGTTGAGAGTTATGGTCAGGTATACGGGTTAGATGAAATAACGTTATTAAGGTTACAAACCGGGTTCGGACAAATTCGGGCCGTCAATGGATGGTCGGATTACCGTATTCCGGCCGATGCCTGGAATTACGTCGATCAGGCAGAGCGCGACCGAATGCTGAGTTTCTTCACAACCGCACTGTGGGTTGACAGGCCCGATGATGACGTATGGAATTACGGCGATCACGGAATGACAAGAGAAACACTCTTGGTGTGGCTCTACGTGGCTTCCATGTGTTGCGAGTCGTGGATAGATAACGCCGACAGGGTGGCCTTGACGGAAATCCCTGGCTGGCTGCATACCGACTGGGGCTTCCCCACGGCGGCATTGACCGGCGTAACGTACAATGCGTATTTTTATGAAACAAAGGGAGAAATCTCTAATCCGATTGGTGGTTATCAGGGGCGCATCGGAGAATTTGCTTTTAGCGAGGTCGACCTTAATGAATATTCAGCAGGTGCTTGTTTTTCGGCCCCCTATGACACTAGCTGGCCCTCACGATACTATGGACCTATTGTATATAGAGCCTCAATGAGGTTTCCGCTCCAGAATATAATTCATGATTACGAATCGGGCACAGAGGATTTGAACGAAAACTGGGAGGATATTGGCGAAATCGTAACCAGTTGGCCTGAATACCAGGACCCAAACGCGCTTCCGATAGTGATGATTAACGACAATATCGAGGTTTTGTCGGGGAGTGCGCGGTTTCAGCAATTTGGACTAATGAGCGGCAGCGTAGTTGTCGCTGATTGTACGGAACTCGGAATAGGAACAACGCTATGCGTAAAACGAGGTAGCGATGCTCTGTTTACCGGAATCGTTACCGGAATTGTTGATAACCTGAACGAGGGAACATTTTCCATAGCTTTTTCCGACCCCGTATCCGCGGCGGGTGGAGTGGCCGCATTTACAGCCGGGAATGCCATTTCCGCACTGCAAGAAGTTATTGAGGGAGTTGGGGGTACCCTGGAAACGGAAATGGCTACCTCGGAGACGGTATTTTTTACTGGCGATACCGTTGATGCGTGGCAATTTTTCAGGGCGGTCTGCTACGCCGTGGGCGGCGTTTTGCAGTATGGTCGCGACGGCGTCTACCGATTGGGTGAGATCGTGGAAGGACACGTGCTGACCGATGACGACGTAATAGGAGATGATAATCCTACCGTTGAAGAGCGCCCGCAGGATTACGCCAACAGAGTGGCCGCTACGATTGATGCATCGTGGCAGGAAACGGTTACGGAACCGGAAACGGAGAACTTCTCCGCTGCGGGCGTTTCGGCGTCGATCACCAGGCTGGGCGAACAGATCACGGATGAATCCATTTCATACGATGACGGCGACGTAGACACCGTATATACCTATGACGAAAACGGCTACCTGATTGAAAAAACGACTACCGAAGAGGGCTCGGGAATCGGCGCGAAAAAGCAGCAGACCTCGGTGGTGTTTTCAGACATTTCATCCGAGGGCAACGTCTACTCCGTGGCCGAGACGATAAAGACCTGGGAGTACATGGAGATATGGACCTACGACGGGACATATCACGACGAGTCGCGATGGGTGCCAATTTCGGAGATCACGCGGAATTGGCACGTAGACCTCGACGGCATGACCAGTATCGAGGAGATCGTTCAGGGCCGAGCGCCGCTCTACAACGAAGGGCCGATACTTGATTGGGATTCGCTGGTTTATCAGAAAAAATGGGTCGGTGTCGTGGTATCGAACCCGGCGGCGGGACCGCTTGAGGGATATTCGGCGGTCAGGCAATACAACTATGTCAACACAGGGTACGAGCAGGGAACGGGCGGTTCGCTCATTCCGAAAATCGGCTGGACTCTGGCAACGGAGGGCATGGGTAGTTTTGAATCCAAAAGCTATACGCCGCCGAACCTGGAGGTCTACGCCGCAGAGGATACGCGGGAGGTCCACATCATAGCAAAGGCGGAGGACCCCGACGCGATATCGGCGCTGGGAGCCTATGAATACGAAACATCAGCCGTAGCCCTGGACACCGAAACGGGAATGCAGGGCTTTGCGCTGGGGGTACTGCATGAAAAAAGCCGGATACGGCGAGGCTCCCTCTCTACCCCTCTTTCCGCAGCGCTGACACTGGATACGGTTTTGTGGCGCGTGTTACCGTGGACGATCGAAAGCCTGACGGTCAACCTTGATCGCATGAGCGAGAGCGTCGAGCTATCCACGGTGTCGAATCTGGCGCGGCTGGCCGGAGCAATCAACCGCGAGCCGGTAACGTGGGTTGAAGACGTAAAAAACGCCATCAACGGCAGGGTGGCCCAATACAACAATGTAGCGCGAGGCCGGATTACTTCGCGCGTAGGGTACAGGCGGTATGCCGTCCAGATCGAGGGGCGGGCGGCGATTGTGGAGGCAAAGGCTCTGGATGACCAGCCGCACAACGTCGGTGGATCGGTGATATTAGTGCAGCCTACGGGCAAAACCCAACACTGGACGTTGTTAACCCTGTCGAAGGAGGAGCAAATTGCGCTACCGGGAACCGTGCAGAGCGCCATAACTCCACCGGAAGACCCTGCATACGGCATAACGGAATTTAGTGCCGATATAGCAGACCCCTTACCCGGCGAGACAATAACACTACAATGGGATTACGAACTTCCTCCCGGGGCTACGTTTACCAAGGTGCAAATTTGTGACGGCAACGGTACTACCGTTGAGTTGACGGACGTTGCCACAAAGGAAACCGAGATCTCGTATTCCGAGGAAACGGGCTCATTTCTCCCTACAATTGCGTTGCTTGCCATTGGGTACGATGGCGAGCAGGTTCCATATTCGCTGGATAATGGCCCCATCGTTTTGCAGAGCCTGGCGGTTACCCTGGACGCTACGCCAAGCTCTGCGGATAACAACGATGATATCGACTTTTCTTTCCAGGTAGAACCGGTTGATGGATTCGATGATTACGAAATTCGATCGGTGAAGTTTCGTAAGCACGGTGCTGCGGGCCTGGAAACCCTGGACGCTGAAACTACAGAATGGACACGTAGTTATGAGGTGTGCAGTCGCCACGAGGCGATGGTGCGGGTTTCCTACGGTAAATTGGGACGGGGTTATTCGTATCAAAAAGAGGCGGTTACCGATATCGTTATTGCCTGGAGCGGGAGTCTGGACATTTCTCCGGCCGCTAATGTGCAATATTCAAATGACCCGATTCTACCCTACGAAGACCCGGGCTCAATCGACAGCGAATATTTAGAGGAAGACGCACCAGATGACCTGGCGTGTGAGCATTGTTCCGCAGAGTGCGTAATGTCGTTTAATATGGGATTTAACATCAACCCTAATGAGTTCATATACACAAGCACGCCATCCACCGCGGCGGTGTCGGCTGGAGTGGATTTCTGGATCGCTGGCGCTCAGGGTGGTTGCGGAAACGGACTACACGTCATGTTCGATTTGACGTCCTGGAATCCAGCGGATAACCCCTGGGATCACGATTCGTTTGTCTGGGGGGCTGCCAGTGGTTGTGACGAGGTATCGTTACCGGCGGTTCACAGGAGAACAAGAGTTACCTATGGAGGCTGTTGGTTGCTCGACACTTCCGAAACAGTAGCCGAAGCAAAAACAGTTGTGATTCCTGGGGCATCAACATTTTCTAAAACGTGGGCTGGGTCTTTCTCCCTGGTTTTTTCGGCAGATACGTTGCGAATTACATCCCCAATTTTCCCCGATGGCCACATTGATTTGGTTGGTTTGCCCGGCATAGACGATTACGAGGCTCCGTTCCGGCCGACAATATCGGCGTGTGCAGTTGCGAAAATACACTCACGTTACAGTTTTCCTCCACCTGGGCCCTTCAATGCATCGTGTACGGCCACCGCTACTGGTCACTGGTCCCGAATTGCCCCGGTAGATGTATATGAAGAATAAAAGGGCCCCCAAAAGGGGCCCCATTTTATTGGGAAAGGGGAAGTGAAAGATGCCCAGATACCGAAACGATACGGAGAGGGCAATTCTCTTCGGGGGGGTGAATTTCCAGCCCGGAGAGGCCAAGTCGGTGAACATGTTTCTACCGTTCGCCGAACTGGGGTTGACCAAGGTTTCAGACCAGCCGGCGGTTCCTTCGCCGGTTTTGCTTTTCGAGGAAGTGGTTCTGGAGGCTGGAGTCCCCCAGGGCCTTGATATCCCCTGGGGGGCGGACACGATTGTAATTTCTGCGACGCCAAAGCCGGGGGAAAGCGCAACTATGAAGATCGGCGACGGGGCGGCAGAGATTCCTCTCAACGACGATTGCGGGGGATACGTGTCGCCGCCCGGGGGCCACAAGTGGACGAAAGCAGCGAAAGTGACGCTGGAATCGGAAGCCGGAGCCACGGTGTATGTTTTGGCCGAGGGGGTGGCGTAGATGCCTTTTCGCAGAATAGGAAGCTGGCCGCTGTTCGCCAAAGATGTAGATACCGACAATGCGACGGCGCTGAAATGCAAAAACGGCGCGTTGCAGGTAGACCTGGCCGAGCTGGAGGATGTGCAGATCAACCTGCCGGATGGAACGACGCTTGCGGTGGAGGTCCAGAATCCGGCGGCGATCCCAGTATCCCTGCCCGAAGGCGACGTGGGGGTTCAGATAAACAATACCGGGGCCGTGGGCGTCGAGATACAGAACGCTGGAAACATCGGGGTTGAGATCAATAACGCTGCGGCCGTGCCCGTAGACCTCCCTGCGGAGCGCGTGGTGGACGTGAAAGCGCCGACCGGGGTCAATATACCGGTAACCATAGAAAACGTGGCGGCTGTGCCTGTATCGCTGCCCGAAGAGGATTTAGGCGTACAGATCAACAATACCGGGGCTTTGGACGTCGAGGTCGTCAATGAATCGCCTATCGCCGTAGAGTTCGACGCGGTGCCTGAAGTGACCGCCGGGCACAAGATGCCCAGCTCGCAGAGCGTGCAGATTCTATCCGGGGCCAGCACTTCAGCGACAATCGATGTCGGTGGAATCGAGGCGTTCGGTATAGGCGTTCCCTACGGAACGGAAGGGGTGTATATCGGGCTGCTGGTTTCGGCCGATGATACGAACTGGTTCGTGCTGTCGGACCGCATGGGCTTTGTTGCCGATGTGAGCGGAACGAACTACGCGGTCAACCCCGCCTCCATCGACCTGATGACGATTTTGGCTCCATGGCGCTACTGCAAACTCGTCACCCTGGACAGCGAGGGCGCGGAACAGAACCAGACCGCCGACAGAACCCTGACGGTCGTAATGAGGTGATGGAGATATGTTGAGTGAGGCAATTCTGGAACGGCTGGGTGCGTTGTCGGTGCAGGAAACTGGCGGCGGTAGCGGCGAGGAAGGCAGTGTGGCCCGGAGCCTGTTTGATGCGAACATGCTGCTGGATTGTCGGGCGACGCTGGACCCGGTAACTCCGGCGTATCAGGAGTGCCCGGGAATCATCAACCGGGGGGAATTGTCGTACCCGGAGACGTTCGGTGAGTTGTATGACCAGGACGATGACGATGCGCTGGTAGTAGCCCCGTCGGGCGATGACCTGGCGTCGAAAACGGATTACTGGACCGCAGACGCAGAAGATGACTACATCGTCTACGCCTCGGTGAACATCGCCCGCACGATACGCGCCTACTCGTTCATTACGGAAAATGGCTACACCCCCGCAACGTGGAAAGTCGAGGGTTCGAACGACGGGACAAACTGGACCACGCTGCACAGCGGGACGGCTCCCACCTGGGACGCCGGGAAGAACCAGGTTGACGAAACCATCGTCGAGGGCAACCGGGCGGCGTACACGTATCACAGGTTGGTGGTCGATGGGTTCGACTCAGGGGTGACGGCGGTCAGGATATACGCCCTGCAGTTCTGGAACGACGGGATAACAACGCAGCTCGGCCTCCGGGCTTTTGCCAGTGCGTCTGACCCGCTGAAATTCGCGTTCGGCGGCGGCGTCGACGAGGGCTCCGACGTTGTGCATGAGGTTTCGCTCACGTCGCCGTTGTCGCTGACAATCGACCCGACCGAAACCGCAGCCCACATGCCACCGTCGGGGGCATCGAAATACCCGCTCCTGGTCTACGCGGAGCATAACCCGGACACGGAGGCAACGGTGCTGGGCGCGGAACCGGTAAATGTGGATGACTACGTGATGCTGGATGACATACAGAGCCAGTTGATTGCACTGGGCTGGTCGGTTGGGGCAATCGGGAATTGGACAGAAGCTATTGCAAATGGGTTTGATAATGTTTGGACTACTACATTGTACGGAAAACCAACGGACAATGACGCAGCATATCAATTCTTGGCACCCGCCGGAGTGTTCTTTCAGCTTTACGGGTGCAAGTTGTGTTACAGAAATTGGTCTACCGCTTCCTGTACGAATATCGAATATACCGTCAACGGGGTTGACTGGGTGGTAGCAAAGAGCCATACGGGTGTAACTGGTATCAGAACCGATGAAACGATTTTCGAAGAACCTATAACAGTTAATGGGGTTAGGCTGGCCTTCAATGCTTCTCCGGGTCCGAACATTTATGAACTCGAGCTCTACGCCTTCGACATTCCAGGCATCGGGACAGCCGGTCGCAAATTTGCAAACAACAAGGTCTGGCTCTATGATTCGGTTGAAGAAGAATGGGTCGGAAAGGTTCGGGTGTACCTGGGGCAGGCCGGCATGGGCAAGGGGTTGGATGGCGAATGGGCTGTTACGAGCTTCGTTCCGTATCAGATGCCCCGGCAACTGATAACGCCGTTCCCCAAATCGGTATTCCCTGCAAGGTGGTAGAAAACGAACAGTAACGGAAGGGGCTCGCAGATGCGGGTCCCTTTTTTCTTGGGAGGGATGGCAATGTTGATATGCCTGGACGCAGGACATGGAGGGAAAGACCCCGGAGCCGTGGGACAGAACGGGACACGCGAAAAAGACATAACCCTGCAAATGGTTCGGGGGCTGCGGCGCGTTCTGCAACGTAGGGGGTTTTCCGTGTGCATGACGCGAGATCGAGACGAATACATCGGGTTGACCGCCCGGGCACTAAAAGCCAACGCACAGAGAGCCGCCCTGTTCGTTTCGATTCATTGCAACGCTTACACGAACCCTAAAACCAACGGCTGGGAAATATGGACAAGCACCGGCGAAACCGGCGCGGATTCTCTGGCCAGCCACATTCAGAGTGCATGGGCCGCCTCGTTTCAGGGCTGCAATATCCGGGGCATGAAGGAAAAAAATTTCACGGTTCTGGCCAGAACCAAAATGCCCGCAGTGCTTGTGGAGCTGGGTTTTATCAGCAACTACCGGGAAGAAGGGTTACTGCAAACCCCTAAGTGGCAAAAACAGGCTTGCGAGGCGATTGCTCAGGGGATTATCTCGTACACCGAACAGGGGTAACGGGTATGCAGGATATTAGGCAGGAAACCCTGGCAACGCTACAGCACACCCAGCAAGAAACCCTGGCGACCGCCCAGCGCATGGAAACGCGGCTCACGCGCATGGAGACGCAGATGGAAGAACGGGAAAAAATTTGCAAACAGCACGCCGAGACTCTCACGCAGCATGATAAGCGGATCAATGCCCTGGAAGTCAACGTCGGAACACTCCGGGGCTCGTGGAAAACCTACCTGACCGTAGGCGGCATTTCCGGTGCTATCGGCTCCGCGATGACGTGGCTCAGGTTCAAGGGCGGTGGATAACATGAAGCCACCCCAGCAATGGCCGATGCGAAAACCTATTACGTTGGCCAGTATAGGATTCTCTGCGCTTCTCACATTTTTATTGCTGATCGCATGGTTGCGAACCGGGGCCGAGCCGCCCGCCGTTTTCCGAGACATAGTCATAGCTTTCCTGGGCGTGCCCTCCGTAATGTACATGGGAACGTCAGCCTACGAGCACCGGGTGAATCGGCAATATAGGGAGGAACCATACCATGAACCTACCGGGCATTTTGAAGAGTAAGTGGCTGTGGGTTGCGGCGGCCGTGGCCCTGGCGATCGGTGCGGGTCTTGCCTGGCGCAGCTTCCGAACAGACCCCGCCCCTACGGTGGAGGAAGCGGTGCAGGGGATCCAGACGACGGTGGACACGCTGCAAGCAGGGCTTGACCAGGTTCTGGCCGTCCCGGAGCAGGTACGCAGGGAGGTGAGGCGCAATGTCCAAAACGTGGTGCAGGAAGTTGCCGATTACAGCGTTGCTGATCGCTTGTCTGAGCTGGAGCGCATTTCCCGCCTGGGCGGCGCAATACGTACCGGCGGGAACGACAATCACGGCAACAGAACCATCATATCTTTTGAGTGAGCCCGAAATCGACAACACTATTGCATATGTTAAAAGCCTGGAGGTCCGGGCTGAAACCGCCGAGGCCGGGCTTGAAAAAATCGTTGGGATCGTTGCACCTCTCCAGGAACAGATGCAAGACCTGACGGAAAAGGTGAATGCCGTCCCACGCTTAGTGGAAGAAGAAAGTCGCAAGGCCTATGGCAAGGGTTTTAGAGACGGGCTTGTCATAGGTGGCGGGGCTGTGCTTCTGATAAGCATCTTTATATAGAGAGGAGGTGTTTAAAAGTGAACGACGTTCTGGGCATCATAATCGCCGGAGTGGTTTTCGTGGGCATCGTATGGACAAACCGCTACAAAAAGAAAACAGGCAAGTGGCCCTGGAAGAAGTAACGGATTACTTCTTACGGATCGTTCCCCCTTGGACGGAGCGCTTAGGCGCTCCGAAAACTTTGTTCCGGGGCCGTGATGTATAATGATCAGGAATACGACCAAGGTCCCGGAACATCAAAAATACCCGAAAAATACACCGTACACAGCACCGTACACACGGAAAAAACCTGTCCAGAAAACCCTTGTAATAAAAGCACTCCCGACTAGATTGTATTCCCCGCGCCTCCACCAAACTTTGTTTTCAACAAAGTTTGGCGCCACGGCATCTTGTGAGGGCGACTTGTCACGGCATAGCCGCATTCTGGCGACGCCGGAAGCCTCCCAATACTGAAAGACCAAAGGCAGTCCCCGGATCATCCGGAGACTGCCTTTTTGTGTTTTTCACTTTTCACGAAAGAATTGATATTTTCTGATGCGATAAATTTTACTCAACTCAAAAGGTCGTCTGCATAGTAGGTGAGCGGGATCAGGTCGGTTCTGTCCAGGTACTTCAGGGCGAACTTGCGGTTCAGAGCCGCGAAATGCCTCAGGCCGCACCCCAGTTTATTGAGATAGGAGAAGACCCCGATCGCTCCCGTGGAGAAGTTGTCGGCTTCTTTCCCGTATATCCCCCGGAGATCGGCCAGGTCATGAAAAACCTCGTCTATGGCGCCGCCGAATTTTTTGAAAAGTTCGGGTGTCCTGCCTGTCTTTATCTCGTCCCCGACCGTCTTTCCTGTCATTGCAGCCGCCATTGCCCCGCGACAGACACCTATGGCCGATATAAATCCATCCCCATACGCAAGGGACTTGAAAACCTGGTCTTCACTGATAAAACCGCCGGTCATGACCATCGCGGGAAGGGTTTTGTCCTGGTCCTGCAGTTTTGCGCAGATATCCACGACAGCCTTTTCAAGCATGATCGTCGGCAGGGACCATTCGTTCATCATCTTGGCTGGGCTATAGCCAGAGCCGCCGCCTGCGCCGTCAAAGGTTATCATGTCGACATCGTTCTCTATCGCCATGTTGATAACACGTTCGACATCGACCACATCAAAACCGGCCATCTTGAAATAGACGTTTTTCATACCCATGGCGCGCAGTTCGGAGATTCGTTTTGCCATCGAATCTTCCGTCCACATTGGCAGCCTTCCGTAAGTGTAAAAATTGGGGCAGCAGCCCTTTTTCCTGAGTTCCACTATTTTGGGGTCGAATGGATCGGGGTAGACAAGATTCCCACACTCGACTTTGTTTACGGCGTCATCATAGTCTTTAAGCCTGTTCATCGGCTGGGTTCCCTTGGCGCCCTGGCCGAACTTGAATTCCAGGGCCTCAAAGCCGTATTTCCCAAGGGCTATCTCGGGTACACCCATAAGATGGTCGTCGACGTTGCACTGAAGAACCATCTGTCCCGGTCCCCGGTGATAGTTGTAGAAACTGTCATGTATCTTCTTAAGCATAGGGAAGGAAGTGATCCTGCCGTTTTCCATCTTCAGTTCAGGGTCCTTGTTCCTTGCGTCTTCGCCTACCATGCAGGTGACACCCGCCATGGCGGCGCCGCCGAAATAATCGACCCAGTTCATTTTCACCAGGGCGGGTAAAACGATCGGCAGATCAAGACCTATTCTGTTATTACCGCCGTATTCACAAGCCAGATCAACACTGAAGATCTCGGCATGTTCATTATCAGCCTCCAGGCCTATGGCGCCAAAGGAACGGCCGTTTATGTTGAAATGGGAAAAATCTACAGGATAATCTTTTTCCGATGCTATCTGGTTGGCGCCTGTAGTGGTGGGGTAGACCGTCATCTTTCCAAGAACCGCCGCCTGGGCGATCTCGCAGGTCCCGGGACATTCCTCCGTACACAAAGAGCACATTCCCGATTGAGGAGCAATATACTTGCTTCTGTTCTTTGCTCCTGTAACACCTGAAGTCATACTCGGCGAAAACGTCATGATCAGACCTCCCGTTGAGGATTTAATATAATCTTGTGTTTGTACTCCGCTCTGCCCAAAATTATTGTATCACTTGATTTCTGATGCGATATACATCGATCCCGCCGGAGGGTCATGGAAACCCCGCGCGGCCTTGTCCCGATGTGAGGCAATATGTTGAATAAGCGAGGTTTATGAATGTATTTAAGTTTGGAGAGCGAATTGGGGCAAGGCTCCGTATCCTCCGCCATATTAAAAAGACAAACCCGTTCAGTAGCTGATTCAGGCTGTGGA
>Ga0272441_10002727_pt1 | contig 35211 bp, 27 predicted proteins | sample SSMProp6N_FD_193582 | JGI IMG/M metagenome (GOLD analysis project Ga0272441, IMG submission 193582) | Marine sediment archaeal communities from Little Sippewissett salt marsh, Falmouth, MA, United States - SSM-Prop-6N | ecosystem: Environmental > Aquatic > Marine > Wetlands > Sediment ...
GGGATGGTTGACTGACATTGGATATGAGGGTTGACTGACGTTTGATGGGATGGTTGACTGACATTGGATATGAGGATGGAGTGACATTGGATGGGATGGTTGACTGACATTGGATGGGATGGTTGACTGATATTGGATGGGATGGTTGACTGACATTGGATGGGATGGTTGACTGATATTGGATGGGAGGATTGAATGACATTGGATGGGAGGATTGAATGACATTGGATATGATGGTAGACTGACACTCGATGGGATGTTGGAGTGACATTGGATATGAGGGTAGACTGACATTGGATATGAGGGTTGACTGACATTGGATGGGATGGTTGACTGACATTGGATGGGATGGTTGACTGACATTGGATGGGATGGTTGACTGACATTGGATATGATGGTAGACTGACGTTTGATGGGATGGTCGACTGACATTGGATGGGATGGTTGACTGACATTGGATATGAGGGTAGACTGACGTTTGATGGGATGGTTGACTGACATTGGATATGAGGGTAGACTGACACTCGATGGGATGGTGGAGTGACGGCTGATGGGAGGGGATATGGACATCGGATTGGGAGAGTCCATAAAAATCGACAGTCTACCTTTTACCAACCCATAATAGATCAATCAATATAGCCAGTATGACACCGAGGATTATGCCAAAAAAATCGAAAATCACATCTCCAATGGAACAGGATCGGGTGGGTACGAAGTATTGATGGATCTCATCAAATACCGAATGGATAAATCCAATGCCCACCGCACTCAACGCGGGATCAAATGACCAATTCTTAGTGCCATATTTCAGGGCGAAGAACAGTAGCAGTGTAAATATCCCGAACTCCCCAAGATGGAACCAAAAATTGCTGTCCTTAAAATCTGTAAACTTCCCGTAATCCTCCTCAAATGATCGGCTATCGGGATCGTAATGGAACTGAAGCGATGAGGCGATGAATATGAGAAGGGTCCATGCGATAACCGGAAGCCAGTATCTCCACAGAACCCTATTGGGGATGCCATCCGGGTCGCGGACATGATCATCGTTTTTAACCATGGTGGACCCTTTTTGAGAAATCCTCCAGCTCCAGGGCGTCTGCAAGGGATGTGCTGTTTATATGGGGATACCGCCGGTTCACCTCTTCCACGACCCGTTTTTTCACCTCCATTTCCAAACGGACCTTTATCTCCCTGAGGGATTTTTTTGTCTCCTCCACCAGTTCTTGCATCATGGCTTCCTGGACTTTCGAGTTTTCCAGATTGATCTTCCTCTGGAGGCTGGAAAGTTCATTTCTTGCCATCTGATGGATTTTTTCTATCTCCCTGTCAAGTTTTTCCTCTGTCTTGGCATCCATCACTCCTTTGTATTCCTCCAGGACCACATCGAACTGACTCGTGATCTCCGACATCAATCCCTCGGCCCTCAATACCGCCCACTTGTCAAGATTCCGTTTCATTCGAACGATCTCCTGGGAAGATAGATCGGCCAGGGTGTCCACCACCTGGGATCGTTCATCGATGATTGAAAAGATGTCCCGTTTTGGATCGAAAAGGGTCATCTCCATGGACTGGATATCCGATATTATATCCCGTGCCTGTTCGAAACCTACCCCCGGTATCCGTTCCAGATCTTGCAACGTGGCATTTCGAAGCTGGCTCAGTGTAGTGTAACCGTTATCTAACAACAGCTCGGCAATATTCGTCTCCATGTGAGGGATTATCATCAAACGGTCAATGAGGGATCGTCTTTTCCCATGTGCCTCCCTTCGGACCTCATCAACAGGCTCTGTTTCGATGGCCTCCGTGTTTTCCATCTGTTCCATTTTCTCATGTGGGGAGGGGGACGGTACCTGGGCCAGTTCGGGTTCTGCTGCTGAAGAATGGGCGGTTGTGGATGATACCGATGGCGAATCGGTGGGAACCGCAGGATCTTTGTGCATTGAGGATGACGAACGGGTGCCCCCCACTGAGCTTTTACCGCCGCAATTGGGGCATATCACCACTATAGACCTGTCCGACGAAGGTGCCATGAACGGTTTTTTGCAGTGAGGGCAGTTGAACTTGGATATCTTCTGTGGATCGTTGTCCATATGCATCACCGTTTTGACTTCTTTTTCCTCTTTCTCTCCGATGTATCCGGTGTGTTTTTCTGTTTTTCAAGTCGTTCCAAGTTATCCTTGAAGGCATCCCTGAGCATGACGTTCTTTGTGGTGGAAATGGGAGTAGAGCCGTCCCCGTCCGGATCCACGACCCTCTTTTCCCCATTTACCTTGCTGGATGACTTGATGCGATCGCCTTTTTTGGGGTTTTCTTTATTCTTTTCACCTACATTTCCATCAGGGATATCATCAAACAGCGCCTTTTCCTCATTCTCCCGCTGTCGGATATTCTTTCCCGTTGATTTTTCTGTCTTTTCGGATTTGGATGCCTGATCCTGGATATGATCCCGCCCTTGATCATCCTTCGATCCATCCATTGATCCCTTGTCGTCCTTAACCTTGGATTTCTCATCGGAGGTGCGGTCCTGGATAATCCTGCCTTTATGGGATTGTTCCATGTTCACTTTCCCATTGGAACTATTCTCATGGTCACGGCCGTTGTCGAGCTCGGAAACATCATGTCCCATATCAGGATCATCCGAACCGATCATTTCATCGGGACTGCTCGCTCCACCGCCTTCTCGCATCCTCTTGATATCCTCTTTCCTGCTGTGGATTTGAGCACGATCCTCTTCCACACCTTTCCGTTCCTTTTCAATCTGTGACCGGGTCGAATCCCATAGTTTGTTCACCATGAACAATTGTTCTGAGACCTGAGATGATTCCTTTGCCAATCGCGCAAGGACCAGGGCCCCGGCAAACTCATTTTCCTTAAAGCTCTTTTTGGCCATGCCCAAGATTGACGATGCCCGGGAAACATCCACACCCATGCCTTCAGAATCCGTTACGGTATCCTGTGCCTGTTTGATTATCTCTTCAACGTGAGTTTGGATGGAACGGGTCAGATCATCAACCGCTTCCTTCACCTTCCGTGACGCTTCCTCGGTCTTTCCTTCCTTCATCATGTTGCCAATGTCGATACTGGCCTTTTTAATGGATCCCGTGTCAATTCCCATCTTCTCGGCTGAACGCAGCTTGAGCTCCAGCAACTTTACCACGGAATCTGCTTCCGCGCTCTTTACGTCCTTGGCACGCTGAAGAAGTTCTTTTTCATTCTCATCCATTTCGCTCTGAGCGGTCTCAACCTTGTTTTGCATCTGGGCAATGGTCTTCTCGTGTCCCCGAAGTTTTTCTTTCTGATCATCCAGTTTGCCTGTCAGTTTGTCAAGGTCCGAACGGAGCCTGTCCATGGTCTGGTGGGTTTCGTTATCGTTGAGTGCTACGTCCATGGCTTCCTTTGTCAGTTTGACCAGTGAAATCACCGCTTCATCCTGTTTCTTTTCAAAACGTGGCTGTATCTGAGTGAAGATTTCCTCTGCAAGTTCAACCCTGACGCCGGACGATCGGGCTTTTTTGAGCTCTTCTTTCACATCCTCGATGGCCGATACAACCGTTTCATAACGCACGTTTTCAACGGTGGATATGCAACGATTTGCATACTCCCGCGTCTTCTCGTGCTCTTTTTTCTTTAGGCATATCTCGGCGCTGCTCAGCTGTTCTTTTGCCAGGGAAAGATCAGCCCCGAGCTCTGCTGCGGACTTGACAGTCATTTTAGCTATCTCAATCTTGTTTTGGGATGTGATCTTGTCTATCTCATCTTGTATGGATTGCTTTTCCTTTTCTTGAGCATCGCACTTCTCGTTGTGGCGTGTCAGTTCGTCTTTTAGCTCATTCAACCTTCCAGTCATGTCTTCCAGTTCGCTTTGCCGGTCCTGGTATGCCTTCTGGGATTTGGATATCTCGTTCTGTACCCGTTCGATGGATTCCCTGGTCTTGAGCACATCATTGGCCTGATCGATGAACAGTCTGGTTTCCTTGATGACCTTGGAAAGAAGCTCATACCTGCCACCGTCAAACGCCGGTTTGATCATCTCGTGCAGTACTTCGGCCCGATGGATGTCCTCCCCGCTGTTTTTTATCTCGGTTATCTCCTTTTCCATCTCGGAAATCACATGGGTTGTGTGATTTTCCATATCACCCTTGATCTCTTCTGTGCAATCCCTTGCCAACCCGTAGGCGGTTTCGGGATCGCCATCATCTAGGCTTTTAATTGCATCCTGGTAGATCGTCCGAGCCTGAGCCGTGTCCATATCCAACATGTCTGCATAGTCCAATAATGATTTGGCCTCGCCAAGTTGATGCTGGGCCCTTTCAACATTGAACTCCCCCACCACCTTTTTTCTCTCCTCCATCAGAGATTCCAATTCCTGATTCGACCTTGATATGTTATCCCTGAGCTGTTCATGTTCTTCTTTCTTGGATGCTAAAAAATCCCGTTCAGATTTCAGGGAATCCTGTATCCGTTTCATCTCCGATCTCTGTGCCTCCATGTCATCAAGCACGGTTTTTTCCTTGTCCAGGGCAATGAGTTCTTCCTTTAGCTCCTTCTTCTGCTGTAGAATGCTATCACGTTCGGATCTCATTTCGGATAAGGCGCTTTTTTTTTCTTCCAACGCCTTTTTTTCTGCTTCCAGGAGATCGGATTCTTCTTCCAGTTCCTGATCACCAATAGAACGGAGCTTTTCCAGAAGATGTTTTCTGATACGTACCTCCAGGGACTTGGATATCACATCGAGCATCCTTTCGTCAATACGTTCCTGGATCTTTCGCTGCTGGTCAATCAGTTCGTTGTTCTCCTCGGTCAACTTGTCTGGGTCCGCATACAGGTTCTTGGGAAACACCCGTTCCTCGTACTCAAGAGGGGCCAGCACGTCATCATCAGACGAATCCTCTCCATCATCGGCAGGTGATTGCTCCGGGGGGGAAGGTGGATGCTGTGGTATCTCGGTTGTGCTGAGTATGGGGGATTGGCCATTCTTTTGATCCTGTTCCCATTCTACGGAACCTCCGAACTTATCATTCTGACCTGTAACTTTGCTGGTCTCTCTGTTCGAATCATCCGTGGATTGACCCATTTGACCACCCTTATGTATTCTGACCCCGATGATACAAACCGTATGGAAACAGTTGCCGATCGAGGTGTAGCCCGTTATGGTTTGTCGAATTAAAAGACTTATGGGCTTTTAGTGCATCAGATGAGGCAATCACCCGCGTGTACGGTTAAGGTCTCACCATCCGGGGTTCGGATTATCAGGCCACCATCGGAATCAACGTTCATTGCCAACCCGCTGATAGAACTATCTGCAGAAACCACGGTCACATTTCTACCCAGTGTTTCAGACAAAGACCGCCACCTCTTGAGCATTGACGTGCCATTATCCGTTTGGAATGTGTCATACTCGGTTTTCATGATCCTCAGCAGGATTGTCAACATATCTGTTCTATCAACAATCCTCCTATCCCCCATTTTTCCACAGGATTCCTGGGATAGTGATGTTGCAATTCCTTGAAGATCATTCAGGATCGGATTGTTTACGTTTATACCTATGCCTATCACGCAATGATGGACCTTCTGGGCATCGGCACTCATCGTAGATAGGATACCGCACACCTTTTTACCATTCAGCTTCACATCGTTGGGCCACTTCACCCGGGCATCAAGACCGGTGTGTTCATTTATGGTATTTGCAACCGAAAGCCCCGCCAGCAAGGACAGAAGCGGCACAGATCTCGGGGGCATGTCGGGTCGCAGCACCACCGATAACCACAATCCTCCCCGTTGAGAGTCCCACGCCCTTCCCAACCGTCCTTTTCCAGCGTGCTGTGTCTCGGCAACCACCACGGACCATTCGCCAGCGCCAATGCGAGCCATATCCCCTGCCACATCATTGGTCGAGCCAACCTCATCGTATTCATGGATCTGAACATCAACAATGCCGGAAAGCCCCCTTCTCAACCTCTCAGCAACGATCACATCGGCAGAGTGGGGTAGCATGTAACCCGTGGACCTTCGACTCATGATCGGTATACCTTCCTTTTTCATATGCGAAACCTGTTTGCCGACCGCGGCCCTGCTCACCCCTGCTATCTTGGCAAGCTCTTCCCCCGAACGGAAGATGCCCCGATCCCGATCAAGCAAAAATAAAATGATGTCCCGGGTTAACACGCAAATCCCCATATCGTCAAGCACATTGAACCTTGCCATCGGGCCAATTCTTTTCAGCTATGCCCACCATGCACCAATACATGACAGGCAACGTCCCCAAAAGCGACTTCACATCTTTTGCCCGAGTGTACGACAAACACCGCAGGCCCGGCCCGGACCAGATCCGTTACTGGGGCAAACTTGTATCAGACGGGGCGGAGCCTCACAACGGTGTGTTCCTGGATCTGGGATGCGGCACATGCACCTACACTCTGGGAATTGAAAAGAGTCGTTCGGGAAGCATTATTGGTATAGACCCCTCCGGGCCCATGCTGAAGCAGGCCCTGTCGAAGAATATCACTTTTCCCTTGATCCGGGGATGTGCCGAGAACATACCGCTCAAGGATGGTTCCGTTTGTGGAGTTACGATGATGATGGTTCTTCATCACATCGATGATCGTGACAAGGCATTCGAGGAGACATGCAGGATTCTATCACCAAAGGGACAACTGACCATTCTTACCAGAAGTCACCAAGAGATACGTTCGTCCGCACTGGCATTGTTCCCCGGACTGCTGGAAATCGACCTTGTACGGTTCCCGGACATCCCGGTCATAGCCAGCCTGTTGGAACAGGCAGGATTTGAAAATATTATCATTGATCATATCCAGGGTTCCCGGCATCCAAGAGAGGTCGATGAGTATCTGGAAAACGTACAGAACCGTTTCGTGACCACCCTTCGATACTTTGCAGAGGATGATTTTCAAAGAAGGTTTGAAGTATTCGAACGAAAAATCAGAGATCGTTATCGGGGAACCATCGACGAGGTTACCTTTTCGCTTGTCAGGGCGCAAGTGCCCTAGCCACCGGACGCAACAGAGATGAAGGTCAACCTGTCCCCATCATTGAGGGGCTGATCGATGGGCGCTGGAACACCGTTTATCACCGTTATGTACATGTCCGGTGGAAGTCTGCGTTCATCCAGAAACCCCAGCGGGGTTTTTGATCTTGTTTCCACCTGCTTTTCTTCTTCGGGTGGAAAGGCGACAAACACCTTCATCTAACCGGGAAGGGTTATGAGAATATTTCCAATTTATCCTGACACAAGGTATTAATCGACACCTCGTAATATGCGCAAAGGCAGGTGATTTTTTGAAACGCCAGGAACATATAGACATGGTTGCGGCCATTCTGACCTCGGGGCATGTCATCAACACGGCACACGAAGAAGACATCGGGGAAGCTATTGGACTGTTCAAACGATACAGGAACCAGCTTGAATCCATTATCTGAAGCCGCAACTGAACCACCATGGTTCGAAAGGTTATTGTAGCCAGGCGCAATCCTGGAAAAACCCAGCGCCGAGGTAGCTAAGCCCGGTTCAAGGCGGCGGGCTCGAGATCGCATAGGTATTCGACCCGACGAGTGACCCGTTGGTATGCAAATGCCGCGTGAGTTCGAATCTCACCCTCGGCGCCAACTTTTGCTATCATTTAGAGCCGATGACGAGTTCGAACTCCGAGGTAATGCCTGAGTACTTGTGTCGGCTCATCGAAGCCATTACCGCAGCTGTTCGAATCTCACCCTCGGCGCCAACTTTTGCTATCATTTAGAGCCGATGACGAGTTCGAACTCCGAGGTAATGCCTGTGTACTTAGATCGGCTCATGAAAGCCATTGCCGAAACTCGGCGCCAACTTTTGCTAACATTTAGAGCCGATGACGAGTTCGAACCGCAAGGTAATACCTGAACTCCCGCTTTTTGGGCACATGATCATGGCACAAGCCCTAGAGCCTCAAAGATTTCTCTTTGTTTTTTTGTGACCTCGGTCAACATCAATGAACCATCCCTGAGTTCAATCTGTTTTAGACGGCTCAACGTCAGCATCAATGATGGAATGGAATATTTCTTCATCAGACCCTTTTCATGCATCATCTTGGAAAGTCTGCACCTTAGGATAAGAGCGATGAATCCAGCGAAGATCCACCCCTTTGCCACCTCGGTTTTATGCGCTCGTACTGGCTTGGCGTTGAGGTCACTTTTCAGTTGTAGGAACATTTTCTCTATGATGTCCCGTTCCTTCGTCCATGTCAAAACCTCGTCCCAACTAAACTTCCCATTATACAGAATCACGACGAATCCCATTCTATTGACTCTTCGGGCAATGGTTTTTGGTCTCATTTTGAGTTCTACGAACCGACCGTCTTTGACAACGCCCAGATACTTGGCCCTGCGTTTGGTGTTCTTCGTGACTGGGTCATAGTAAGGTGTGATCTCTTATGTGGACTGCTTGTTGCCCTTGTTCTTGATCCTAGTAAATTTCTCCATGTGTCCCCGTAGACACATGCGTACATATACGGTTAGCTATGGTTTTCAAATCACTGGCCAAGTAAAATACTGTGCCTATTCAGTGGGAGTTGAGGTGTAAACGATGATCATCCACGGGTGATAAAAAGGATCAAAGCGGTCCGTCTGCCGTCCAGCCACGGGTGAAGAACCGTTTGAGGTTGCCATTTCTGAAAAGGTCCAGCTTGACGGCAAACGCCAAAAGCACCGCCCCGCCAACCAATTCCCCAGTCATGACAACCGGATCGGTCAGCAGCGTTTCGATCCACATGGAAGGGTCCGAAGGACTGATTGGGAAATCCAGACCGTAAAGGGGCCAAAAGAAACATTTGGGGTCGTTCCACATGAAATCCAAAACCACGTGCATGGAAAAACCCACGGCAAGCCCCTTGGTGACCCAGTTGGGCCTGTACCTCGCGGCGGCAACCATCAGAACAACCGCCAGCATGGTGTGGCACATGAGACGCCCATCGTCCACCGTGCCGTGGAAGATGCCGTGACCGATCAACTTGTCCACAAGATCAGGCAGCATGCCGCCAACAATCACCCACCTGTAGTCGAACCGAACGTTGGTTAACCTCTCCAGGACAAGGGCGGCCACCAGGGCACCTGCAAAATGGGCCAGGGGGAACATTTGCTGGGGATAATGGACCATGTCCTATAAAGAGCCACTTTCACTCACCCCACCCAAAAGGGTAAGACACCCCCTGCCCATGGTATGGATATGGGCCGGGTAAGCAAAAGAGATCAGTACGAACGGGAATTCATAGTACTGGTGGAGGAACACTCGAATTTCATTGGCCAGCGGGGAACACATACAGACGGGATCGATGTCATTCTTTATCGCTCAGCCGGGGCCCGGAACTGGTGCATGGCGGTGAGGTGCGAGGTCAAGACCTCGGTAAACCCCACACGCCATTTTTCCCGGGACATAAAACTGCAAAAACAGCATGACCTCTACGTTGATCTTCTGAAACGGCACAATATAATGACCTTCTACTGTTTCCGACTTCTCACCAAGAAGAAGGTATTGGAGAAAAAGGACAGGAAAGGAAACGTGATCCACTCCGCTTCCCTGGAAGATGCGGAGGACAAGTGGAGGATATTTCGGGTGGACCGGCTCCCTCACACACCCGAGGATATACCCATGCTGAACTTCTTCGATCCCAACGCCATGACGTTTACGGATTTTTTGAGGATGTTCAACTGAAGAAGGTTATGTTGAACCCGATCTCCGTCCTCTGTTCGATCTCCGTCCCAAACAATATATATATATTCTATACGGTGAAGGCAGAACTGGTAGTATTTTTTCGGAGGAATGGCATGCGGGGAAAGTGGGCCTTTACGCTGTTGATATCCATAACCGTTCTCCTGTCGTCACTGACGATATCGTCGGCCAACACAGGTAACCTTGATGAGGGGGAGGACCCGGCTCCGCGCTCTGGTAACAGCCCCGCCCGATCACCGGAGGATTGGTCCCAGTTCGGCGGCGACCCGTCCCATACCTCCACGTTCAGCACCCAGATCACCCGAAACGGTGAACTTTCCTGGCAACGACCGCTGGGTGGAAGGTCATGGAGCCCCCCTGCGGTGGTCAACGGTACCATATACGCGGTGACCGACAACAGTTCGCTGAAGGCATTCGACATGGACCTGGGAACGGTGTGGTGGGAATACCCGGTTGCAGGGGTATGGGGCACACCGGCCGTGGTGGATGACCGGATATTTCTGGCCACGGTGGGCAGCCAGGTGATATGCCTTGACCGGTCAAGCGGCCAGGAGATCTGGAAGATGGGCCTGGGACAATCCCTTCAGGGATCGCCGGTTGTGTCCAATGACAGGTTGTTCATCAGCACTGTCAAGGGAAGCACGGTCTGTCTTTCCACCCAGGGAAACGGTTCCGGCGGCGGGGAGGAGCTCTGGAACAGGACCTTCAACTGGACCACATTCAAGGGACAGGACACCCCGGCCTGCCACGGGGAAAGGGTGTACATCGGGACCCACGGTTTTGACTCCCTTCACCATCTAATATGTCTGAACATGACCGATGGCAAGACCGTTTGGGATGTACCGACCCTCGGTGGATACTTCACATCTTCTGTGGTGGATGAAAACACAGTGTACATCGGGACCATTCAGGGTGTTGTAGAGGCAAGAAGCCGGTTCAACGGAAGCCTGATGTGGAACGTCACCCTGGGCGGACCTATCTGGGGATCGCCTGCGTTGAGCCAGGGAGTCCTTTACGTGGGGTGCCATGACCAGTACCTCTATGCGCTTGACGCCCCAACGGGCCAGCAACTGTGGAAAAGGGGAGCTTCCAACGCCGTTGTGGGTTCCCCGGCGGTTTCCGGGAACACCATATTGTTTTCCTCCATGGACAAATCTGTGTATGCCCTCAACAGGACCGGCCATCTGATCTGGCGATACGGTTCATCCCACCGGGTGTACGGCGGACCGATCGCATCGGACAAACGGGTAGTATTCATAACCCATGACAACGCGACGCTGTACGTTTTGGGAGCGCCGGACATGGATTTCTTTCCCCAGGGCATATCCCTCTCCGACAACCGCCCGTACAGGGGAGAGGTGGTAACCCTCAAGGTATCGGTCCGCAACAACGGACACCTGGACGCAAGCACCAGGGTCCGCTTTTACTATCACGGTATCATCAATCAAACGGATGTGTTCCTCAAGGAGATACCGGTTGATGTCAAGGTGGGAGAAACCGTCAGCATCAGCCACGACTGGAGGGTGGATGCAAGCAACGTGTATCTGTGGGCGAACATCACCGGAACCACTCCCCTGGAGGGGGAGCTTCACAACAACGTCAATCGATCATCGGTGATGGAATTCCCGATCTACATCCCCGGGCAATGGCCAACACCGGCGGGTGACATGGGGGCAACGGGCCATCTCTCCACCGGACCCACCATGAACGCCACGGCCTGGACCCATCGTTTTAATGAGGATATCCTTCCCTCCATCAGCGTTTCCCACGGTCTGATCTATGCCGCAGCATCCGACGGGCTCCGCGCCCTGGACGAGAACCCGGGCTTTGACTTCGACTACACCTACGAGGAATGGAACCATACGACATCGTCTGAACTGGTCTCATCACCCTCAATCTATTACGACAAGCTGCTGCTGATCACATCTTCCGGGGAGGCCCGGGCGCTGGAACCGCTTACGGGAAAACTGCTCTGGAACAGGACCATCGGCATCCCGGCAAACGGAGCAAGCGTTGCATCCTCGGGAGTATTCGCAACCGCCCTTGACGATGGGAGCATTATAGGTCTTGACGAGGACAACGGGGAGATTCTCTGGAAAACATCAACCATCCAAAACGATCATCTGGGGCTCTGCGCGTCGGACGATCTGGTATTCTCATCATCCACCAAAACCCTCAGGGCCCTGGATCCTCTCACGGGACAGATCGCCTGGTCAGTATCCGACAACGACGGGAAGATGACAGCACCGGCGCTTCTGGGCGACAGGCTGATTTTCGGCAGATCTGGGAAGTTAAGTGTGGTTGTGGCCCAATCGGGAAAAACCCTGTGGGACAAGGACGTGAACGGGGACATATCATTCCGTCCCACCCTGGCCACCACGATGAACGGGTCGATGGTGATCAGCGTTATTGATGGTGAGACCGTTTCCGCCCATGATCTGAACACAGGCGCCCCCAGATGGTCCATGGAGATGGATGAACCGATCAAGGGAAGGCCAGTGGTCTCCAGCTCGGACGTCTACATAAGGACGGGCAGCCGGAAGGTATGCGCATGTCCCATTGATCCGGGAAACCACCCACATCCTGAGGTGGACTGGGAACACGTTTCCGAGATCACCCTGAAAAACAATCTCGCCCTGGCAAACGGGGTTCTTCTGCTTACAAGGCTCGATCGGACCCTGGTGGCACTGGGCGCGCCCAACCAACCTCCGGTACCTAAGATATCCGCCCCTGTGAACGGTACGTCTCATTTCGCCGATGATGACGTGCTTTTCAACGCGTCCGGCACATTCGACGAGGAGATCGTCGGTTTGAGCTTCACCTGGGTGGACACGTCAAACGATCAGGTCATTTTCTCGGGATCAAGCCCATCGTTCAACCTGGCTGAAACGGGGTACGTCTTTACCGAGGGCACCCACCAGGTCCGGTTGATGGTTACGGATGCAGAAGGACTTTCCGCCAACACCACAGTCAGCATCGTCATCTGGGACAAGAAGATCAGCCATTTCCCCAGTGCCGACGCGTATCCCCGCATCCGGGTAAGCTACGGTGGTAACGGTGCATTCCTGCCCACATCATGGGACGCTTCCCTGATCCCAACAAACGATCAGGACATAGGACAGTTCGTATCCATCGGGTACAACTGGAGCTACACCCTTCACCAGATAAACTGGATGGAGGTGTATTTCAATTTCACCGAAAACGACATGCACGATTTCCAGAACCCCCAGTCGCTTGGGGTTTACCAGTGGAGCCTGGGGAAATGGGTCCCCCTCACAAGAAGCCACGTTGACGTGGCGGCGGGGGTTGTCTGGGCAAACATCAGCTATCCCGATCTTACCAATCCCATCCAGCTGGCACCGGGAACCTTCTCAAACAACCGACCTGTCCTGACGGAGGCATCGGTATTGCCAGATATGGGAGGGTCCGAGGACAGCTTCGAGCTGGGCGTCATATACACGGATGCGGACGGATCAAACCCGGGTATCGTGCAGGCCCTGATAGAAAGAAACGAGGGTGACCTGATCATCAACATGGAGATGGACACGAATTCCCAGACCGACCCGTCATTGGGGATTCGATACACCGGCACGGCATCGGGGTGGGACCTGGGTGACGGTGAGCACCGGGTCACGTTCAGGGCCAGCGACGGAAGCGACGGTTCGGTGTCAGATTACGACCCGGTCTACATCACAGTGCTGGGTAACAACCCGCCCCTGGCCCGGTTCAACGCCACCTCCAACAACGATATCCTATCATCGGATACCGATCAGGGAAACGCCTTTACGGCATTCCCCGGCGAAACCATCGTACTCGACGCCACCGGGTCTTCCGACCCTGACGGTGACGACCTGCTGTTCTCCTGGGACATGGACATGGACGTTGACCAGGACCAGGACGGCGACTCCGGAAACGATCAGGATTCCACCGCGGTTCAAGAAGAGATATCCTTTGACAGACCGGGTCTTTACCGTATCAGGCTCACCGTCTCCGACGGGAGGCTCTCCGACACAGCCGAGATGTGGATCGAGGTTACAGAGGAGGATAGCGGGGACGATGACGGAGGGATAGACGTTTCGGGCGACAACACCACTGCCATGTCCCTCATCATAATGTTCATCATAATCTTTGCAGTGCTTGCCATTTGGCTGACCAGGAAACGGGGAGAGCGGGACCGGGAGACGTTTTTCCAGACAGGCCACCTCCCGGAAGAGGATGCCGAACTGGACGAAGAGGAGGATGACGGGTCTGATACTGAAGATGATGGCGAGGGAGAGGATAAGGATGGGGAGGAAGGGGATAAGGATGGCGAGGTAGAGGAAGGAAAAAGAGAAGATCCTGACATCGGCTCTGACGGCAAAGGAGGATCGGTGACCCTGGCATCGTCTGGTAAAAAGAAGAGGAAAGGAAAGCGGGGAAAGAAGAAACGCCGCGCGGGTGACAAGGATAAAAAATCAAAAAAGCCCAAAGACGAGATCGGGGATGATGACAATGGATTTCTAAAGGACGACGGGATACCTCAGGAAAACGGCATGCCCGACCCCGATGACGACATATTCGAAAAGAAGCTTGACGATCCAATGAATGAACGGGGAGAGGGCGGTGAAGGGACCGACGATGAGGATATCTGGGACGAGGATTTCGACGATGACGCGGAGGGGGACGAAAACGACATTCCAGAAGGTGACGTCCCGGATAACGACGATATCCTGCCGGATGATGACCCGGAACCGGATGAATTGGATTGACCGGGACCGGATGAATTGGATTGACCGGGACCGGATGAATTGGATTGACCGGGACCGGATGAATTGGATTGACCGGGACCGGATGAATTGGATTGACCGGGACCGGATGAATTGGATTGATCGGGACCGCCCGGATCAATGGATCAATGTCCCAATTGTATTAATCGTATCAATGTATTAATCGTATCAATGTATTAATCGTATCAATGTATTAATCGTATCAATCCCGGATATCCCGTCTCATATCGGGATACCCGCCCAGTGTGCCGTCTTCAAGGACCAGCTGGGCGTTCCACGCCCTCCTGCAATCGCAACCGGCATCCTCCAGCAGTCCCACGTCCCCTTCCATGGAGAACCGGCTGATGGAATCCATCACCCTGCGGTCGCATCGTCCGCAGTTGTGGGCACCCCTGGACTTGCCCCCGGCGGTGGGAGAGCTCACCAGCCTGACGTCCTTGGCATGAATCGATCCCTTGACTAAGACATCCACCACGCTCCACAGCCACGGGGTGGCATACATCCCATGACGCCACAGGTGCTCGGTGATGGTCCGTGCCTGGATATTTACGGGGTTTACAGATATTACGTCCGAGTAAGGCGACGCATCCTTTATGGATCGAACGGTGTCATCCACTGCGCCGGATTCCGTAAGGAACGGGGGTTTGAGGATCAGGTAGGTCCGCACCCGTGCCCCGGCCTCTCGGGCGGTGGTCGCCGCCCTGGTGTAATCCTTAAAGGCAAATCCCTTGCGCACCGATTTTTTAAGAACCTCGTTGCTGGAGGATTCCAGGCCAAGGGCCAGTTCCAGCGACCCGGTGCCCGATACCAGCTCATCCATGGATGATCTGTTCACGTACTCCGGTCGGGATTCCACCAGCAGGCGTCCCTGACCGAACAGTTCCACGGCCTTCCGCTGTACCGAACCCGGGACCTCGTCGGGGTCCAGAAAGCTTCCCGATGTGTATATCTTGACGAAATCGTGGGCATCAAAGCGATCGGACACACTGTCCAACTGGGCCAGCATATCTTCCTCCCCGACACCGGGGTGGGCATCGTTGCAGTACCCGCAGAAGGTGCATCCCGTCTTCTGCCACCAGGAACATCCCCGGGTACGAAGAACTATGCTCAGGCAGGGAGTTTGTTTTCCATCCACCATCTCCTGTTCCGTCCAGGTGGCCACGGGAGAGCGTGGTGAGCGTTTTCGGCGCCGATCATCCCCCCCGTCATTACCTTTGAGTTTCCCGGCCTCGAAACGTTTTAGCACCCGATCAGTCCTCCCTTGCATGATGTCGGGTCTTTATCCCCGGACCGCTGTCAAGACCCCGGAGCTCATCGGCACCGACCAATGCAACACCCACACCCCGAACCGTTCCCTGGTGAACGGCCACAACCTCGTCACCGCTGCGAATGGACCCGTCGGCGTTCACGATCCCCTGACAGAAGATGGTGCCCTTGGGGATGAAATCCTCTATCTCCACCCTATGGGTTTGTCGGGAGGATAGCAGTTCACCTCCTCTGAGCGTCAACGCCAGCATTCCCCTGTCCCGGTTGAGGGAAGCAACCTGATCACCGTCCACGAATAACCGGCGCTGGAATGGGTTTCCCTTGACGGTGCACCCTTCTGCAAGCACGGCACCGCCCTGGCCGAACTGGAAGGTCGCCAGGGACCCCATATCATCCCGGTGTCGCTGGTCCTTGGAGGGCACCTTCATTTCCTGGCATGCATCGATTACTGCGGATCGGAGCCCACTTTGGGACTCCCGGGAGGTGGGATGTCCCCTACACACGTTGACAGCATCGGGTAAGATATCTTCGACAAACTCCCATTCTTCCCTCAAATCGACAATAACTGAGGAATAGTTCCCCGAATCCACCATCCGGCTTAGGCATGATCGGATCATCTCCCTCTCCTCGGCCAGGTATCTTCCCGTGACCGGAACATCATAGCTGGCGGCGGGATAGAAGTTCTCAAGCTCCCGGGGGACCGTTCCCAGGGGCGAGGTGACGATCACCTCGTGGAGCAGCCTGCGCTTGCCCGTGGTGTCCAGGGCGTTTGAAAGGATACGATGGGTCTTGGAAGTGGAATAGGGTTTTCTGGCCGAACAGGGCAGAAGCACCAGGACCTTGGCGGATGGCGGAGGGGTGTAACGTTTTCTGATCCGGTCGATCCACCGGGACACCTCCGGACGGGAAAGGGCCTCCCGGCTGGGGACCTTCATGGGAACCCCACGGGCGATGGGTGATATGGACTCCATCTGGGGAGCAAACCTGCAGTCGAGATGTCTTAAAACTGTCATGGCCTCAAGGGACGATGATGCCCGGGTTTCTGCCAGTTCCCTGAGGACCCCACGGGCCAGTGCCCTTCGGACCGTCTCAATCTCCCGTCGGGCCACCTCCAGATTATGTTTGAGGGCAGGTTGAAAATCAGTGGGTTCCATCTCCGGCTCTCCCGGGTGAGGTATCCTCCGGCCACAGGACGCCTGGGCCACCAGGGGCGAACCATCGAAAATATCGGCTCCGGCATAGGTGTAGACCGCATACAGCTCGGCCTGGTGGACCCCCGGCAGATGGACCGGGTGGTTATGACCATCACCGCCCCTGACACTGATTATCCTGGCCAGAAGCTCGGCAGGACGTTGTACCAGTACCCCGGCAAAGGGTATGGACCGGACATCCGTTTCTCCGGCAAGTCCCCAGTTCACGTGCCACTGCCGATCGTTCATGTCGCGGTCGGAGCTTCCACCGGTATCATAACCGGATCGGCCTTCCAGCACATCGTCCATGGCGGAGATGTCCGTGCCCTTCTCCAGGCACAGGGAAACACCGTCCTGCAACATCGTCTGAATGAGCGGTTTTTTCTCATCTCCCTGGTGAATGAGCGGTTCCATTTCTGCGGGAGATGCCAGCTCACCCTCACCGTTCATTCGGGGCACCAGCACGTTGGGGATCGAAAGGCCGCAGCCTAGCCGTCCGGACCGTCCCGCACCGTCACGATGATCTATTTTCAACAAATCATTCACCCAAATGTAAAACAGTCAGTTTATCGGCGAGTGCCAGGTAAACATCAAGCATAGGACCGGGCGGTGTCACCGAACTCGTTGTCCCAGAGCCGGTCCACCTTGCTGCGAAGGGCCTGGAGGTCCACCACCGAGCTGGGCGTTCCCGGTCTGATGGTACGGAATATTATCTTCTTGATCTCGTAGTCATGGCTCTTGAGACCCGACTTCTTAAGCGCGTCCTTTATCAGGGTGTCAACGTGCTGGTAGATCTCGTTGTAGGATAACATCCGTTTCGGGATGACGTGAACCACTATCATACCGGAAGAAGTGATCTCGGAAATGTCAATGACAATCATCTCCTCCACCTCCTTTTCCACCTCGTACTCGTCCAGGGCCTCGGCCAGGACGAACAGTTCCTCCGCCTTGAGATCCCGTTTACCTTCAATGGCCACTATTATGTCCATTGGTGTTTTCACAATGACTGCCAGTATGACACCACAATTCCCATTACCAGTCAGCCATTTAAAATTTTGCTAAATCCGGTTGACTGGCGCCATCTGGCTCCCCCGGAAATTGGGGGTTAGCCACCCGGAATACCAGTATGTCCATGGATCAAGGGGGGGGGGGGTATTGGTGCTGGATTGGCGTAGCAGTAGACGCAGTTGTGGGGGCATGGATGATCCGTGTATGATCCGATATCGATGGACTCCCTGCATCCGCATCCATCCCTGGTGGGCCTGCGGGGATAGCGGGAATCGTCCATCATTGCGTACCTGCCCGCCCCCCTTATCCGGTTGCCGTCGATGCAGGATGCCCTCTCTATGCCCTCCACGCAATCCAGATAGGGGTTGCAACAGGCCATTAGGGTGATTTCGTGCCTCCGCGCCTCTTTGACCAATCCCGAGGCTATCGCTTTCTTTTCCTCCTCGTCCGGATCGATGAAACGGAAACCCGCCTTTTTGGCCCGGCCGATGCACTTGCCGTACCAGTGGGCAAAGGAGAAGGTGCAGATTCGCACCCCCCACTGCGACATCTGCTGCAGAAGAAGCGGGAATCGTCCCAGGTTGTCGGTAGGTACTCCCTCCTCCTCCCAGAACACTATGGGATCGAAGCGCCAGTTCAACCGCTCCACTCCGAAGGTGTCGATGAGCCACTTCGCCTGGTCCAGCCTGTCCCGCATGGGCGGAACGTTGGGTTCAAGCCGGGGGGCGTGATTGAGGGTGAAGTGGAAGTGCAGGTCGTATCTGTCCCAGAGAGCCCGGTTAGCCGGGTAGGAATCCTTGAAGGGTCCGAAATCTTTCGACCACAGCACGATGGCCATTACGTGTTCGGGGGCCAGGGATACATCCATCACCTTGCCGGAGTAGGGGTTGGTCACCTGGACATGGCCCTCCTTCAAACGTTCGATAAGCCAGGTGAGGTAGTGGGCGGGGATGTCGGTCCTGCGGGAACAAGATATTACCTGTTTCACGGTGATGAATGGACGGGGGGAGGTTTGAAGGCTTGCATTCACGCGGCCGTGCCGGTTGAGCAATTTGCGTGATACTGGGAGATATGATCCCCCAGCGTCCAAAACTTTTATCTCCAGCGACGGTAGTTGACCGGCATCTCGGTGATCGACCATGATGCCAGGCAGGATGAACCCCCGTCAGATGAAGATGATGATGAAGAAGATGGGAGTCCAGATGGACGAGATAGACGACGTTGAAGAGGTCATAATCCGAACCCCGGACAGGGAGTATGTCATCCCCGACGCCGCGGTTTCGGTTGTCAAGGCCCAGGGGCAGACCACCTACCAGGTGATAGGTGACGCCGAGGTGCGGAAACGTTCATCGGACCCGTCCCAGCCATCCAAACCCGAGATCCCCGAAGAGGATATCCAGCTGGTGGCCTCCCAGGCAAACGTGTCCGAGGAAGAGGCAATGGCGGCCCTGGAAGAGTGCGACGGCAACCCCGCCGAGGCCATTATCAGGCTGATGGGTGGTTAAACCCCAAGCTCATGTTCATTTTTATCAAAGCTCGTCGATAATAATATAAGGACGATAATACCTAAATGTTCCAAACGGGGTCGAGATCATGGCAATTGTAAAGGATGAGGCCATTCAGTTGATCCAGAACCTTCCAGAAGGCTGCACCTGGGATGACATAATCTACGAACTCTATGTGAAAAAGAAGATAGATGTCGGTTTGGCCGCGGCCAGTGAAGGAAAGGTCGTCCCTCACGATGATGTGAGAAAGAGGATTGCTGAATGAAGCTGGAGTGGACATCCCCAGCAATTGACGATCTTGAAGCCATAATCGAGTTCATTTCCCGGGATTCTCCCTACCACGCAAAGGCCTTTGCCCAGGAGATGGTCCAACGTATCGAGTATCTGTTGAGATTTCCCCAAATTGGACGTTTGGTTCCTGAATACGACCGGAATGATATCCGAGAGTTGAGATTTCAAAACTACAGGATCATTTACCATGTGGAAAAGGACAGGATCCTGGTTCTTACGATCATCCACGGTAAACGGGAACTCCTTTCTAATGATATTGACGATTGAACCTTTGACAGTAGCCGTTCTATAGGAATGCGACGGCAACCCCGCCGAGGCCATTATCAAGCTGATGGGCGGCTGAGATCAGCGCCTACGGTACTGAGCCGCAACAGACGGGGATTTCTTGCCCATCTTTTTAGCCCTTCTCATTTATCATCGCTATCAGCCCGGCCACCTTTGAGTCTATTACATCCCGGGCCCGGGCGTACTCTCCCCTGTCCCCACCGTAAGGATCTTCCACCCCCCAGTTGAACACCCGCTTCTCCTCCGAATCCGAAATCCCCAATTGTATGGACCTCTCCAGTACCACCACAATATCCGATGTCCTGACCAGCTCGTCTGTCACCAACCGGGACCGGTGATGGGATATGTCCAGCCCTATCTGTTCCATGGCCCACCGGGCGCCCTCGGTGGCCGTTCCGTAGGGACGGATCCCCGCTGAGATCGCCTGCCAACCCAGGGGACCTCTTGCGTTGAAAAGTCCCTCCGCCATGGGGCTTCGGCAGGCGTTACCTATGCAAATGAACAGCACCTGACGGTTCTTCATGGAACGGGGAAGGTTCGTGGACGGAAAAAGGCTTTTCCCCGGGGAAAGGCCTTTCTAAAAAATGGTACCAAAGGGGAAAGGTTGAATAATGGTTCCCTGGTTTGACCTGACGTGTTCCCGGACCCCATTTTGACATATCGCCAGGAGGTGACGACATGCCTGGAACGGGCGCTTCAGGCCCTGGGCGTTGATAGCCCGGTTTCCCTGGAGGACCCGCCGGGTGGAATGGGCGACTGGGCGTTCCCCTGCTTCCCCCTGGCAAAGATACTTAAGAAGAACCCGGCCGAGATAGCCTCCGAGATCGCTAGCACCCTCGATGCAGGTGAGGGGATCGTGGTCAGTTCCAAGGGACCCTACGTCAACTTCACCGTCGAACCTGACGAGCTGGGCAGGATTGCCGTGGAGGCTTTCAGGAACATGGGCGATGATTTTGGCAAGGGTGAGCACACTGGTGTTAAGATAACCGTGGAACACACCTCTGCCAATCCAACGGACAGGCTTCACGTGGGCCGGGCACGCAACCCGATAATCGGGGACACGTTGGCCCGGCTGCTCCGGTTCGTTGGTCATGACGTGGAAACCCAGTACTACGTGGATGACATGGGAAGACAGGCGGTGGTGCTGGCCCTGGGCATAGAGAAGAGAAAGGACAAGGATTTTTACGGGGTTGTCAAAAACAGGTACTCCCAGGTGGAGGACCTGGGGGATTACCAGTACGGTAACTACATAACGTCCGACCGGGAGGCCCGGAACTACCTCCTGGACGGGCTGGGGGTGGACACGGACGAGATGCTCAACGACTGGATACGGCTTCTGGAGAGGGGCGACCCGGAGATCGCCAAGATGGTCCAGGCCGGATCGAGGGGTGTCATGGACCTTAAGATCACCCCCACCCTGGAACGGATCAACACCACCGTGGACAGGTTCACCTTCGAGTCACAGTTCGTGGTTGATGGCACCGTCCGGGATGTTATTGATCGGTTGAAAGAGACGTCGCCCACCAACGAGAACGAGGCATATTTCATCGAGTTGGAACCCTACGGGATAACCGGGAAGGATACCCGATTCTTCTACACCCGGGAGGACGGGACATCCCTTTACACCACCAGGGACCTGGCGTACCACCTATGGAAGATGGACCGATGCGACATGGCCATAAACGTCCTTGGTGAGGACCACAAGCTCCAGGCCCGGAAGGTGGCCATCGGGCTTGGCCTGCTGGGACAGGACCGCTCCCCGGAATGCATCTTCTACTCGTTCGTCAGACTTCCCGAGGGCAAGATGTCCACCCGCAGTGGCCAGGTGGTGTTCATGGACGATCTGCTGGATGAAGCGGTGCTCCTGGCCAAGGACGAGGTCCGCAAACGGCGTGACGACCTGGACGAGGAACGGGTGGAGGAGATAGCCGAGGCGGTGGGCATCGGCGCTGTACGATACAACATCATCCGCATCCAGCCTGAAAAACCCATTGTATTCAAGTGGGAGGAGGCCCTGAATTTCGAGGGCAACTCCGCACCATTCATCCAGTACGCCCACGCCAGGTGCTGTTCCATCCTGCGGAAAGCGCAGGAGGAGGGCAAGGGGCTCCAGGAGGGGATGGGCGACTGGGCCCTGCTCGACCACCCGTCGGAACAGGCCATGGTCAGGATGTTGGCCCTGTTCCCGTCCCGCATCAGAGAGGCAGCCGAGTCCAGGCGCACCCACCAGGCCGCCACCGCCGTCCAGGAGATCGCCGTCCAGTTCAACCAGTTCTATCGTGACTGTCAGGTGCTGGTGGATGACATGAACATCCGCAATGCCAGGCTGGAACTGGTGAACCTGGTCAGAACGGTGCTCCGATCAGGGCTTGAGGATATCCTGGGTATAGCGGCGCCGGAAACCATGTGATCGAGGCAATAATTGATATGGATAATACGGTCACGCATCCGGCATCACTGTAAAATATTTATTTCCGATAATACCAATGTATTATTGTGGTATTACCGGTGATCCCATGGAAACGGTGACAATGAAATTGACTCCACGCTTGATCCATGAACTTGATGAATTGGTTGAACATGGCTGGTACACCAATAGATCCGAGGCGATAAGAGATGGGATTCGAACCGTCATTGAAAAGCATCGATACGAAATGATGAAAAAGGCAGTGAAAGAAGATATCGAATGGGCTCGAAATGTCAAATGACGTTACGGTATCTGACAGCGGACCAATAATCCACATCGCAGAAATCGATGCGGATGTCTGGAACACTGGAAAGGATCGAACAGACATCCTCGTTATACATCACCGAGGATATCATTGACATGATCAAAAAGGAAGCCATGTCCGATATGAAAAGATAGGTTTAATTTTGTGATGGACCACTTAACTCTTCAACCGCTGCTGGACCTTCTCCGAAGTCAACTCTTTCAACGCATCCGAAGCGATCCACCTGGCAGCACTGGAGTGCAGGTCATGGACCTCCCGGGCCAGTTCGATGGCCTTGGCGTTGAGGTTGCTGTTTCTCTTACCTATCTGCCGCACCGCCCAGTTGATCGCCTTCTTGACGTAAACCCGGTCATCGAAGGAGTGTTTGAGAATCAACGGGAAGAACTGTAAGAATCTGTCATCAACCGCCTTCTTGTCCGACACGGCCAGCCTGGCCATCATCACGAAACCCGCCCTTTTTTGGAACTCCTCCTCCCGTTCGGCCCATTCCAGGGCCTTGTTCCAGGCATTGTCCATCTTCTCGAAAAGGTTCATGATGCACTGATCGCAAACCTCCCAGTTATCGAACTCGCCTACCCACCATTCCATCTGTTTTACAGACACCAGCTTGGGATCGTCCACCATGCTGGCCAGGATACGGGTCTCCCTGGAGTTCTCCTCCCACAGGGCGATGGCCATGGCATGGTCCTTTCCGATGTTCTTGGCCAGGGATCGAAGATCGGGAACCCGAACACCGTAGATCGTCTTGGTGCGAATGCCATAGCTTTCCATTCCCTGGACCCGGGACGGGTCGCCCAATCGTTTTAGCTCTCTGATCACTTCCTTGACGTTCATGGATATCTACCCTACCTGTTTTCTCCCAAGTTCCCGCAGTATATCGTTGGCCTGTTTGATATAGAGATCACCTTCTCTGCCTTCCGTGAGTTTCCCCAAACCCATGAGGGAATCGGCCTCCTGGGATTTGAGATCGTTGACCCTGGCCAGTTCCAGCGCTTCACTGTAACTTGCCAGTGCACCGTCCCGGTCCTTCATCTCCTGTAGGGTATCTCCCAGGTTGTTTAGGGCGGTGGCCATGATCTGGTTGTTGCCCAGTTTTCGGGCTATGGCCAGGCCCCGATTGAACATTTCCAGGGCATCGTCGAGGTCCCCTCCATGGAAAGAGATCAACCCCAGATTGGTGCAGGCCCGGGAAAGACCCTCGTGATCATCATTCTCCGAGCAGATAGTAATGACCTCTTCATGGGTGGAACGGGCACGATCCATGTCCCCCATATCCGTTAGCACCACCGCCAGGTTGTTGAGGACCTTTGAGCGGTAGGCCGGATCCGATGCTGACCGGGCCTCCGACACGGCCTTCTGGTAAAGCTCCAGCGCCTTTTTCAAATCACGGTTGCGGTAGGATATTATCCCCAGCCCGTTAAGTGCCCGGGCCCTGAGAAGGTGATCTGATCTATTTGAGCTGGCCACTGTCTCGAGTTCCTGACGGGCCTCGTCCAGACGTCCCGTGAAGGTTAGAAGGCTTCCCTTGGTGCAACGGAGCTCGAGATCGTCTGATGTATCCACCGCGTTACTGTTGATCCGGTTTGCCAGGATACGGTCTATGGTGGCAACGGTCTTTACAAACCATCCCTCGTTGAACAGCGGCATGCTGAAACGTTTCAGCACGTCCACGGCCCTCTCGTCCCTGCCCGCCTCGAGGAAATGATAACAGGATTCCAGGGTCCACCGGAGATCGCCCCCCTCCACCCGCTCAAGAAGGCACTCCCCAGCAGACGAGTGAAGTGAAGAGGTCCGATCATCGCCAAGGGATGACAGCACCACCTCACGCAGGGCGTCATGGACGAAAAATTCCCCGTCGGCCTCCTTGAGAAGCGACGCGCCGAGCAGAAAATCCATCTGTCTTGCACTGCCACCGCCGTAGGACAGCATGTCCCTGTCCAGGGGATGCCTGAACACGCTGGCCCATTCAATAAGGTCCTCCTCCTCCCGGCTCACCTTACCCAGGACCTCACGACGGAAGAAGTTCTCCATGGAACGGGGTATATCATCGTAGCGTGATGAAGGGTCAACCAGTTCCAGAGACAGCGGGTGGCCGCCGGTCCGTTCCGCGATACCTTCACCATCTTTCAGTCCCCGGTTCTCGAGGAGCGCCACACCGTCTTTGGGCTTCAGCCCTTCCAGATGTATCTCCCGAATGGTACCACCCGGGAGGGAGCCCTTTGCAGAGTAGAAACCGGGAATGTTGCGGCTGGTCATCATGACCACCAGACCTTGAACCTCTCCGGCGAGGTCCATGAGCATTTCCATCAGGGGACCCAGGTTTTCATCGCCCTTCCAAACGTCATCGATAATGATCACGGTGGAGAGCTCACCCAGGGCATCCAGGAGCACCCTCCTGGCCGAGGCCAGGTCGATCTCACCGGGACCGGCTAAAATCCGTGCAAGGCTGCCATTTCCCATGGTCTTTAAAAATTCCGCAAAATCACTCAGCACCGATCGGGGAGATTTCCAGCTCTCGCAGGTGATCCAAAGGATGTTGTGTTCGGAAACCGCAGTGGTTGCCACATGATGGCACAGGGACGTTTTCCCCATGCCGGCCATTCCGTAGATGACCACCGCCGAAACCCGGCGATCATCCAGCCACTGTTTGATAATATCCTGTTCATCATCCCGTCCAACGAAACGTGGACAGGGGGACTTCCGAGGTAGGATGCGGACAGGGTCCGACCCTCTTTTTTCATCAGGAGGACTGTCTGAACTGTTTATCACACCCTGCATTCTAAGGACGCGGATAGCCTGGCAGAGACGCCATTTGCCGTTCCTGCCACCTATAAGAGTACCCATCCGCACGTCCCGTCGCCCGCCGGAATCCTCCACGGGCACGTCAATGTCCATGAGCCGGGTGCGCAGCGGACGAACAGCCTTCTTGCCATTCTCGGTGAGGAAATAGGCCTTCTTCCTGCGGCCTCCTCCGATTATGTGACGGAGATCGGAGCTTATCATGCCGTCATCGGACAGTTTCTTGAGCACGTACGAGGCGTGGCTTCTGTCCACCCCGACGCTGCGGGCGAGACCTCCCTGGGTGACCTCCGGGGGCTGGGTGAACTCTCCGGCGTAGCTCACGTAGTCCGAAAGGTGAAGCAGTATCCGCTCTGATACGGTCAACTTGTTTACAAGATCGGGTCCCGCACCGGTCACGGGGTCGTATCTGAATGTGGTTGTAAAAATCTTATCCTCACTTCAGCCTCCCGATAATTCCCGAATCAATCACCCATCTCGTTTCCCTTTCCACATGAACCACTCCGTATTTGACACCCAACATGTGGACTACATGTGCTCCTACTGCTTATCTATGTCCGCCTCCAAAGTAATGACCAAGGAATGCCAAGGAGGCGAAATTGTGATAAAAAGGATGATTGGGAACCAAAAAAGAAACGCCAGATCGAACATGAACGGATCGGTATCGGGTGCAGCGATCATGATAGTGATCACTGTGGTGTTCACAATCCTGCTGGCCGGGATGTTGTATGTATGGACCACGGGTCTTGCGGACACGGATTGCGGCTCTGAGAGGGCTCCTGATCATTACCCCTATTCCTATCCGGCACCCACCTACGACTACAACCCGCCCAACGACGCCGAGTACGCTAACACGTATTTCAAGGATTACGGAACGAACCCGTTCATTTCCACTGAGGACGATCGTGTATCTACCTTTGCAATGGATGTGGACAGGGCATCTTACTCCGTGTCCCGGTCCTATATTGAATCTGGAAGTCTACCCCCTGAAGAAGCGGTCCGAGTGGAGGAGTTCATAAATTACTTCGACCATGAATACTCAAGCTCCAGTGATACCTTCAACGTTCACCTGGCCGGGTCCCAATCCCGCTTCGGAGATAATAACAAGCACATGCTGATGATCGGTATAAAAGGAAAGGATGCATCCATGGAAAGGATGGACAAAAGCGTCATCACGGTGGTGGTGGACACCTCAGGGTCCATGGATATGGAGAACAGGCTGGGGCTTGTGAAAAAGAGCCTGAATATCCTCCTGGACAACCTTCAACGGGATGACAAGGTGGGTCTGGTAACCTATGGTTCATCAGTGAAATGGCTCATCGAACCCACCTGCGACATACCTTCCATACAATGCGCCATAAACTCAATGAGCGCCAGCGGATCCACTAACGTCTACGAAGGTCTCACAAGCGGATACGATATGGCCAACAGTTACTTCCAGCATGGATCGGTTAACAAGGTGATCCTCTGTTCAGATGGCGTTGCCAACACGGGTCCCACAGGATGGGAGGATATCCTAAATGCGGTGAGGTCCCAGGCCAGCCGCAAGATCACCCTGACCACGGTGGGATTCGGCATGGAAAATTACAATGATGAATTGATGGAACAGCTGGCTGATAACGGTGACGGGTGTTACTACTACGTGGATTCTCTCCAGGAGGCTGATAGGATATTCTCCAAGGACATACAAGGCACCCTGGTCGTCATAGCCCGGGATGCCAAGGTCCAAGTGGATTTCAATCCCGACACCGTGGAACGGTACAGGCTTTTGGGATACGAGAACAGGCAGCTGGATGATGAGGACTTCACAAACGACAGAGTGGACGGTGGTGAGATAGGGTCAGGTCACAGCGTCACCGCCCTTTACGAGATCAGGCTCAGCAGGGAAACGGGCAACATTGGCGAAGTGAAAATCAGGTATAAAAACCCGGGTAACGACAGATCCCGGGAGATCAGCGCTGTCATCCCGGTGAGAACTGTCACCGGTAACTTCGACGATGCTCCGGCGGATTACCGGTTCACCTGCTGCGTTGCCCAGTTCGCCGAGATACTCAGGGACAGTTACTGGGCCAGGGGCGAATCCCTGGATGATGTATTGGAAGAGACCCGCGCTGCAGTTGATGACATGTGCTACCATGAGTCATACCAGAACCACAGGGAATTCGAGGAGCTTGTGTTGAAAGCCAGGAACATCTCAAGATGGAACTGACACGCAACCGAGACTCTGCATTAATCGAAAAAGGCAAGTGCGTGTATAGGAGGGACAACCCCCTCCTTTTTTTCTTTTTTAACGGTGCGCCCTACTCCCCGCTCCAGCAGTGGAGACACAGCTTGTCCTTGGGCATCCCGATGGCCTCCACCAGATCGTCCAGACGCTGGTACTGGAGAGTGGTCACGCCCAGGTCCCTGGCGATCCAGTCAACCATCAACTTGTATTTCTCTGAATCCGGGTCCAGATACTCGGAGATATCATCTGGCCGTTCGCCCTCGATGTCCTTGATGGCCCGGCGGGCCACCAGCTCGCTCTCGGTCCGGGTGGACAGGTTGTATCTGCAGGGGAACATCAGTGGTGGGCAGGCAGGCCGCACATGGACCTCCTTGGCACCGCTCTCCCAGAGTTTTATGACAGTGAAGTTCTTAAGCTGGGTTCCCCGTACGATGGAATCCTCCATGAGAACTATGCGGTTGCCCTTGATGACCTCCTCGATGGGAATAAGCTTCATCTGAGCGATCAGGTCACGTTTGTCCTGGGTGGGCGGCGTGTAGGACCTGCCGTACCCGGCCGTGTACTTGACCAGCGGCCTCCTGTAGGGAAGCCCAGACTCGTGGGAGTACCCGATACCGTGACCGAGACCCGAATCGGGAACCCCGGCTGCCATATCCGCCTCCACCGTGTCCCGCCTGGCCAGCGCCTTGCCGCAGTTCTCCCGGACCACTTCCGTGGATATCCCCTCGAAGGTGGAAGCCGGGAAACCCGTGTACACCCACAAGAATGCGCAGATCTTGTTGCACTGGGGATCGCCGTCCTTAATCTGGACTATACCGGAATCGTTTATCTTGATGACCTCACCGGGCATGAGATATTTCTTGGTCTTGATGCCAAGATTTGGGAACGAACACGATTCCGATGATACGGAATAGATACCGTCCTGTTCACCCAGCACCATGGCGGTGTGACCGTCCGGCGCACGGGCGGCGTAGATGCCGTCATCGTGCAGAAGAAGCAGGGAACAGGATCCCTCTATCTTGGAGTACATGTGATCTATCCCGGATACTATATCCTCGCCGTGGGAGATCAGTTTGGCCACCAGTTCCACCTGATTCACCCCTCCATGGGTCTCCTCGGAGAAGGTGTACCTGTCACCCAGCATCTCCTGCATCAGTGATTCAGCGTTGTGGACAAGCCCGTCCATCACCAGGGCGAAGGGTCCCCATTTGGAGTGGATGAACACCGGCTGGGTGTCGCTGGCGGATATGACACCTATGCCCAGTTTTCCTTCCAGAGAGTCGTACTCGTCCTCGAACTTCGACTTGAACTGGCTGGTGGATATGTCCCTGATCTTGCGGACCATGCCGCTCCTGGTCTGAACGGCGATACCGCCGTACTGGGTACCCAGGTGGGACAGGTAATCGGTTCCGTAAAAGAGATGTTTCATGCAATCGGTCTTGGACGCTACGCCAAATATTCCAGACATTTTGCTACCCTGCCTTGTTATGGTATCTGATGTGTTCCGGATAGGAAAACACGACCCGGAAAGGTGAATGCAAATTGGAGGTTAATGTTTTTGGGCCATCCAGTCCCTGTCAAGCACAACATCAAGCAGACATTTGAAGGATCGGATGCTGTGGTCAGGACCCGCATCCGCCACGCAGGCAGGGTCACCGTATCCGTAGGTGGCCACGCAGGTTCTCACCCCCGCGTCCCTGCCGGCCAGAATATCGTTGTGGGTGTCGCCCACGAAAAGGGTCTCCTCCCGGGACCAATTCATATCTTCCACTATCCTGATCACCATGTCAGGCGCGGGTTTGCTCCTCTCCACCAGGTCCCTGCCCATAACCATCAAGAACCTGTCCTGAAGGCCCACTACCTCCAGGGTCCGCCGGGCGGTCTGTATCTTCTTGCCGGTGGCAATGGCAAGACCCACCCCTTCTGCGGTCAACCTGTCCAGGGTGTCCTCCACATGGGGATACAGTTCCGTTCCTTCGGCAATGACCTCCAGGTAGATGTCGATTATCCTGTCCACGGCGGCGGGGACATCATCGGGTGGAAGGAAGGAAGATAAGGTGTTCTCCAGGGGAGTGGCCTCCCGGAAGTTGATTTGCATCATCTCCATGTCCATCTCGATCCCCATTTCCTCGAACCCCTGCAAAAAGGCCCGGAGCACCCCAGGCAGGGAATCCACCAGGGTACCGTCCAGATCGAATATCACATTACGATACATGACCGCTCACCTCAGCTTGATCAAGGGGACCTTCCCGTCCCGGATAGATATCCACATATCCTCGATATCGTCATCAGAAAATCCCGACAGGGGGTAGAATACCGGTAATCCCACGTCAGATGGTGGATGAATAGTCGGTCCCAGCGCACCGCTTACCAGGGCCTGGCATTTCTTGACCCGTGCTGCCCGGGCCACCTCGGGATCCACCGTCCAATCGTCTTTTCCCTTCCCGCTTTTTCGGTCAATGAAGAACGGTCTGAGATTCCCCTGCCAGTTGCCCAACACCTCCAGGGTCTCCTCCAATTCATCCGGGACTGTCCTATCCGTGGAATACACCAGCGGGACCATCCGACATCCCCTGCGCATTATCAACCAGGCAGCCACCACCGATCCGGGCCCATCCACCAGAGCACAGGCTCTTCCCTGAGAACCCGCGGGCAGCCCGCCGGGCCCAAAATACGACTCCCCGAAAACGTAGGCCCTCCGGTCCCTGACCTCCACGAACACCTCCACATCGGGGTGTTCCAGATCCACGCTCAGCCCGGGATTGGCCAGGTAGAGTATCGATCCCACCTCGCGTCCCAGGTCCTGGGAAGTGAAATCGTGGCTTCCGCTGCGCCTGGGCCGAACCGCGAACCGTGTACCCTCAACAAGTTCCTCCCCGAACATGTCCTGGGCCAGAATTCCGATGGAACGGAAATCCGCATCAGTTGTCTCCACGGGGCTGAATGATACGACACCGAAGGTCCTGCCAAGCACCGATCGGGCAAAATCCCCGTCGTCACTGTCCAGCCATACCCGTCCCCGTTCGTGGGAGATCAGGCACTCCTTCCCGGCGGTGGCAAACCGCCCCTGGATATCATCTATAAGTAACCGTTTGAACCGGGACTGGACCCGGGGGCTCTTCAGGGCCAGCTCGCCGTATCGGACCAGGAAGGTTGCCATATCTTCTCCTCAATCTTACCTCAGCCGCTCCAGGAGGGCGCCCACCATCAGGGGAAGCACCACCGTGGCATCGCCTTCCACCGTGATGTACCGGGCGTCAGCCCTGACCTTTCCCCAGGACACCGCCTCCTTCACCCTGGCGCCCGAAAGCGACCCGTCGCTCTCCGGGGCGGTGGATATCTGAATGGCGTAATCCAGGCCGTCCCGGAATTGGTTCCACCAGATGGTGTGGTGCTTTGATATCCCGCCTCCTATCATCAATGCCCCGGTCTTCTTTGCACCGTACACGATATCCGACAGTTCCTGTTCATCGGCCAGGAGATCGAAGCACACGTCCCGATGATCCTGGTAGAACATCCATACCTGGCAGCCGAAGGCGCCGTCCGTGGGCCCCGGGACGAACACCGGCACGTCCTTTTGGGCAGCCCAGTGAAGGATGGATTCCTCCGAACCCACCCGTTTTCCGAACTCCGAACAAAGCTGACGGGTGCTCCAGCGGCCGCCTCCCTGCTCGTACAGCTCAGCCAGGACCGGCTGCATCTTCTTTTCAAGTATTATCCCGTAGCTCTCGTTGGGGACGAAAACGTTCCCCAGCCGGTTGATGCCTTGCTCGCGGAGCTCGGCATCATCGGCTGCAAAGGTGCCGTGATAGTAATCCTCCCAGGACCGGGCCAGGTCATGGTCCAGCATGCCCGCGGTGGTGATCAGGACATCTGCTGATCCGCTCTTGACCAGGTCCCGGATCAGCCCCCGGGCGCCGGTGGCGATTATGCAGGCGGGGAACGATAAGAACACCACGCATTCAGGGTCCCGGACCATCCTCTCCAGGATGTCCACCGCCTCTCCCACATGCTTGGCGTTGAAACCCCCGGATGCCTCCATCTGCCGAACCAGGCCGTCTATCCCCGTGGAGCCTTCAAGGTGTATATCCTCCACTGGACGATCTGCTGAATAGTTCATATTATCCCGGGGCGCAACATGCCAACGCTGCTTAATTGTTTTTACCTGTCAACCGAAACGCCCACATCCCCGCGCAGGGATCGTCCCCGTCTGGATACCGCAAAAAGGACCAGAATATATCCGGAAACGATGGAAAAAGTACCCAATAACGGGTATTTCAATTGCGGCTGGTACGCAGTTGCGAAAGGTATATTTTCAAGGAGGTTTCATCTCGCCTGTATAACAGGCGATTAGACAATGTTCGAGGGGTACATATGAAAAGGTACTATGAAAAATCGAAATTCCCTGCGGGAGCCTTTGTGATCATCATGCTGGCCATGGGCATTGTGGGTGCGTTTTGGGAAACGGGAACCGGTGAAGGAACGTCCGTCCCCCTATCCACCGATCTCCCGGGACCGTCCAATCGGGAAAAAATAGACGGGTATAACGGTTATACACTGTTCCAGCCAGACAGTTCAAATGTGGCCTACCTAATAGACAGCGATGGCAACATCGTCCACACCTGGTCGCCCCTCGGCTACCCAGGCCACGCTACCTATCTACTGGAGAACGGCAGCCTGATCAGATGCGCTATTGAAGAGTACAATCCCACGTTCAACACGGGCGGGTTCGGCAGCAACGTCCAGATTCTGGATTGGGACGGCAACCTGATGTGGAATTTCAAATACTCCACGGAGGAGTACTGTCTTCACCACGATATCGAGGCCCTCCCCAACGGCAACGTCCTGATGATAGCCTGGGAACTGAAATCGGAAACCGAGATGGTGGCAGCGGGCCGGGACCCGTCAAAAACCGACAGCAACGGACACTGGATCGGTCACGTCATCGAGGTCAAGCCCACGGGCCTCACCTCCGGGGATATCGTATGGGAGTGGCACATTTGGGATCACCTGATCCAGGACCACGATCCCGCAGCGGACAATTACGGTGTTGTGGGCGATCACCCGGAACTTTTAGATATTAACTTCATGAGAAATCTGAACAATGTAAGAGTGGACTGGCTCCACTTCTGTGCAATAGACTACAATGAGGAACTGGATCAGATCCTCCTGACATCCCATGCCCTGGACGAGGTGTACATGATCGATCACGGCACCACCACCCAGGAGGCCGCGGGCCACACGGGCGGCCGCCGGGGTCGTGGCGGCGACATTCTCTACAGGTGGGGAAATCCCCGGGCGTACCGAGCGGGGGATAAAGATGACAGGATGTTATTCGGACCTCATGACGCCCACTGGATACCCTCCCACTGCCCGGGTGCTGGAAATATCCTGATATTCAACAACGGGCTTACCCGAGGCGGTCCGGGTGGGCCCAAGTATTCCACTGTGGACGAGATAATACCTCCTCTGGATGGTGACGGTAACTATACGATAGAAGCTGGCCATGCATTCGATCCCGCCGGCCCTGAATGGGAATACAAGGCAGACCCGCCAACGGATTTTTTCACTCAGAACATGGGAGGAGCACAGCGGCTGCCCAACGGCAACACCCTGATCTGCGAAGCCCAATCAGGTTACATCTTCGAGGTAGAGCCTGACGGGGACATCGTCTGGGACCATCTTAACGTGGAGCCCGATGAGGAGCTGAACCAAATTTTCAAGGTCCGCAGGTATTACCCTCCCCGCCTGGACCCCGTACCAATCCAGAACCCCACCGAAGATTTGCCTTACACGCTGGACCTCTCGCTCAACATTTCAGACCCCGATACGATGAACTGTCAGTTCACGATCTCGGAGGACTCTCCCCACGTGGAGGTGGAGGGGCTTTCACTGCATTTCCTGTACCCTGACGGCGTGGGATCGGAGGTTTTCAATCTTACCTTGGGAGACGGGGCCATAACATCGTGCCACGAGATCCGCGTGGAGGTGATACCGGTGAATGACCCACCCATCCTTTCTGCCATCGAGGATATTTTCCTTGAAGAGGACGTGCCTTATCTTCTTGACATGAGGGATCACGTCACCGATGTGGATACCGCCTTTGACGACCTGGAGATCACCGAGGACTCCGATCATGCAGAGGTCCAGAACGGGATCGTAACCTTCAACTATCCCGAAAATGTCCTGTGGGACCGGGTGAACATCACCGTGTCTGACGGGGAGTTCCAAGTGCTCACTTCGATAAACCTGACCATAGCTCCGGTAAACGACCCTCCCGATGCACAATATCTTATCCCAATAACCGTCCTGGAGGACGTTCCCCACTTTTTTGACATGGGGCCCCACATCTCGGACAGTGAGACTCCGGACGACGAGCTGACCCTGAGCGCGAACTCTGAATACGTTACGGTCTCCGGCCTTATTCTCAACCTGACATACCCTGAAGGCATCATGGCTGATCTGGTGGAGATCAATGTTTCAGATGGAGAGCTTTCCAACACCACGCTTTTGAACGTTACTATCACCCCGGTGAACGACCCGCCTGGCTGGACCGACTCGATCGAGATTTCTGCTTTGGAAGATATCCCCGGCGAGTTCGATCTGTCATCTCTGCTTACCGACCCCGACACCCCCGCGGGCGATCTGGTGGTCACCGCCGACTCCGATTTCGGTCATGTGGAAAACAACTCCTTCATCTTCACCTACCCTGATGGAGTGGTCGAGGAAATCTTCAACCTGACCGTAACCGATGGTGAATTTAATGTGACCACCAAGGCAACAGCCATTGTGACACCCGTGAACGATCCGCCTGTGCTGTCGGAGGCCGGGGTCTCCCCTCAGGAGGGGAACACCTCGACCACATTCGTTTTCCAGGTGAGCCTTAAGGACGTGGACTCCGCCGAACCGGAGGTCTGGTTGGTACTCGACGATGAGCCATATCCCTGCAGCGGCGGGCCCGGCTCCTTTCCAGACGGGATCGTGTTCACACTGGAGACCAACCTGACAGCCGGCAACCACACATACAGATTCACGGTTGATGACGGAGATGGAGGCACTGTCAATTCCACACAGATGGAACTGACCGTGACACCGGCGGAGGATACCGGGGGAAACGGTACGGGCAGCGGACAAGACGGTGATGGAACGGAGGGGGATGGTAACGGCACGGATGGAAACGGAACCTCTGAAGATGGCCAGGACGGGGACGATACGGAGGGTCCCGAAGATGGCCGAAGGACAGGGATGTACGCTGCAGTGCTGATACTGGTCATAATCGGGGCATCAATCCTGCTGCTGCTTTCCAAGTCCGGGTCCGGGATCAAACCATCGGATGCGGCAGGAAAGATGGAAATGAAAGGCAATGACGATGAAGGGGGGAATGATGATGAAGGGGGGAATGATGATGAAGGGGGGAATGATGA